>MDSV01134898.1_pt1 | contig 11668 bp, 11 predicted proteins | sample 810851 | NCBI WGS metagenome assembly MDSV01 (sample SAMN05326640, study PRJNA326480) | marine metagenome | isolation source: seawater | place: Atlantic Ocean: North East | collected 2012 | reverse complement strand
TTAATAATTACTTACCTTTTGAATAAATACGATATTTTAGATTTTAAATACTTTTTTTTATCTGCAGCTTTTACATCAATGCTGGTATCCATTGATCTAATTTTTCAATATATTTTTGGCTTCAACATGGTTGGTTTTGAAAACCCCATTCCTTCAACTGGAGCTGCTGACGAAGGTAAAAGCGCAAGTTATTGGGCGGAAAGAATGGCCGCTAATCCTAGAAATTCTGGTTTTTTTGGCGATGAATATATCGCGGGAGGATACATCCAGAGATTCGCCTTTTTTGCAATATTTTCTGTAATCCTTTTATTTAAAAATAAAAATTATAAAAAATTTATTTTTTCAATTATTACAATTTGTATTTTGGGAGCCGGAATAGTATTCGCTGGAAACAGAATGCCATTAATTTTATTTATATTTGGTTTGCTTTTAATTTTTTTATTTGATCTCAAAATAAAAAAAACATTATTTGCGGGTTTTATAGCTTTATTAATAATTTTGAATTTTATAATTTTGTCTAACGAATCCTACAAATATATGTATCATCTTTTTATTTATAATTCTAAAAGTGTATTGTATCTGCCGACGATCAAAGTGTGGTCTAAATTTAAGAAAGTCGATGAACAATCCCCTAAAATAAAAAAGTTTTTTTATAAAGGTAGAACAGTGCGCCTAGAAACTTATCATGAAAGATTATTCTTAACAGCAATAGATACTTGGAAATTTAATAAAATATATGGAAGCGGTATTAAATCTTTTAGGGAAGTTTGTCACAAACTTAGGGAAATGAAAGACATAAACCTGGAAGAAAGAGTATTTAGTCACAATAGACCCGTGGCTCCTGAAGAAGTGCTGTATTTTGGTAAAAAGAATCGATTGTGCTCAAATCATCCCCACAATTATTATTTTGAAATTTTGACTGAAACAGGTGCTGCTGGATTAATTGTTATTTTGATAATAGCTTTGATGTTTATAATTTTTTTATTTAAAAATTACAAATTTATAAATAAAATTAATCTGGAAAATTTTATCTTATTGTCAGCTATCATAAGTTTAGCTTTGGAGGCAATGCCTATAAGAAGTTCTGGCAGTCTATTTACAACAAATAATGCAACCTACTTAATGTTGATTGCATCTATAGTATTAAGTTATAAAAAAATACTAAAAATTAAAATTGAATAAATCTCTTTACAAAATTTTTTGGAAGAACTGACGCTATTAAAAATTTTATTTTTTTCAATGAATATGGCATTTTTTTTATTTGTAATTTTGCCTTCTCCCGATCATTACCTAGAATGAGGCTTATGGTTTCTAAATTGTTAATTATATTTTTTATATTTGAAAAATTTTTATTGTTAAAAATAATTGGGTAATCTTGCATTTTCTTAGACCAAATTTTTAATTCCTCTACTTCATTTTCTTTTTTTAATAAAGACTCATTTTTCCAATGTGATCTCCAAGAGGCTATAGGTTTATTTATACATTCAAATTTATATTTGGAAGACATTCTAATCATTAAATCAAAATCACCAATTATATTAAAAGAGCCATCAAAGGGTGTTTTATAATCATTTAAAAAAATTTTTCTAATTACAAGAGTAACCAGCCCTGTGCAATAATCTTTTAATAAATCATCTAGAATATATCCTCTTGGATTTATTTTTTTCTTTAAAAAAGTTTTTTTTGTATTTAGTTTTTCGTTAACAATAAAAAGATTTCCATAAACCACTCCTACTTTTAAATCTTCAAAAAAAGGCATTTGTAATTCAAGTTTATTTTTTTCCCAAAAGTCATCTGTATCAAGAAAAGCAATAAATTCACCTGTTGATTTTTCAATCGCTTTATTTCTGGCATCATACAAAGGCGTGTGTTGAGATGCATAGTAATATTTAAATCTTTTATCCTTATAACTTTTAAATATTTCTGCACTTTTATCTACCGACTTATTATCCCAAAAAATTAATTCCCAGTTTTTATAAGTTTGAGATAACACGCTTTTTATGCTTTCACTTAAATAAGCTTCACCATTATAACAATTCATTATTATGCTAACTAAGGGCTGTTTATTAAATTCCTTGTTCATTATAATATTTAATTGTTGATGTAAGTCCTTTTTCAAATGAAATTTTTGGTCTCCAATTAATTACATTTTTGGCTTTTTTTATACTCGGATAAAGTTTTAAAATTTCAGATTTTCTTAGTTTAAATGTGCCATATTGAGGGTATCCACCTTTTGAAATCTTTTTTACATCTTCTATTACACTTCTAATTTTTCTTGGTTTGCCTGAACCAATGTTAATTATTTGACCTCTAGCATTTTTGTTTATTAATGATTTAAGTATTCCATCAACCACATCATCAATGTAAGTGAAATCTCTTAATTGAGCACCTTCGGAGCAAGGAAACTTTTTATTTTTTATACAACCTTTTATAATAATTGGAAGAAAGCGATTCACATCTTGTTTGGGTCCATACGCGAGATACAATCTCAAAACAGTAGATGGAAAATTTTTTTTCTTGAATAGTTCCATTACATATTTTGAGCATAATAATTTTGCTTTTCCATATGTCGATTTGATTGGTTTTAAATTACATTTCATACCTTCGACATTAGGAGATTTCAAGTTTCCATATTCTAAACTACTACCTATTTGGACAAATGATAAAGGTGTTTTTTTTAAAAATATTTCTGTTAAATTTTTACATCCCCCATAATGATTTTTTAAAATCTTTTTTGTGTTTGAGTGATCAACATAACCTCCCAGATTCACAACATAGTCAAAATGTTTTTTAATTTTTCTTTGCAAAAATTTTTTCTTCGCAATATCACAGCGTATATATTTTACTTTTGTTAAATATCTTATTTTTTTTGCCGGATTCAGTGAGATGCTTGTTACCTTCCAACCTTTTTTTAAGCATTTTTTTGCAAGATGATAACCAATAAATCCGGTGCCACCTACGATTAAAATTGTATACTTTTTTTTTACCATGAAAATATACTTATGTAATATATTTAAATTTATCTAATTTTTATTTGAGAAAATCCACGGAGCCTTTTTTTCACTCCACATTTTTTTTAAAATATTTTTGTCCCTCATGGTATCCATGCATTGCCAAAAGCCATGATGTTTGTACGCCATTAATTGTTTTTTTTTTGTTAATTTAAGAAATGGTTCTCTTTCTAACATTATTTGATCGCCAGTGATGAAATTGAAAATTTCGTAATTAAAAACAAAGAAACCTCCATTAATCCAACTTCTATTAAGTTGAGGTTTTTCTTCAAATTTTGATACTCTACTTCCTGTTAAAAAAACCTCACCAAACCTTGCGGGTGGTTTGACTGAAGTTAAAGTAGCAATTTTTTTATGTTTGAGATGAAATTTGAGAAGTTTTTTCAAGTTTTGATTGGTTACCCCATCACCATAGGTTAGCATAAAATTTTCTCCTTTTTTAAAATATTTTTTTAATCTTAAAAGTCTACCACCAGTATGAGGGTTTTTTCCTGTGTAGACACATTTAATATTTTTACTCTTTTTATAATAATTCTCAATAATGTTACTTTTATATCCAGTCGCTAAGATAAAATCTTTAAATCCAAAATGGTTATAAATTTTTATGATATGACTTAGCATAGGCAAATGGCCTATTTTAATCATTGGTTTAGGAATTATCTTAGTTTCTTCAGCGAGTCTTGAGCCAAGTCCACCACATAAAATAATAACTTTCATTTAATATCCTTGTTTAAGAGCCTATAGAATATGGCAATTTTTTTTTTGAAGCCATAAACTTATTAATAGAAATAATTCTTAATAAATAAAAATAAGGTATAGAAAAAAAATGTTTCCATCTAAAATCAAATATTAGATGTTTAAGAGAATTTTTCCATACTAATAATTCGCACTTCATTGGTAGAAAATTTAAAAAAATTTTATTCTCATCGAACAGCAGATTGTATTTGTAATTCTTGATTATTCTCTCATTAATAAATTGGAAAAATTGAATATCTCTTTTAAAAAAATAATTAGTGTCAATTTTAATTGTAAAGTTTTTATTTGTACCGGTTAACCATTTCCCACTCACACTATCTCCCCACCAGATAAGTCCATTTTTAGTACAGGTCTTTAAACATTTTTCAAATTTAATATTATAAATTTTACAAAAGTTATTCATTACCCTTTTGTGCTTCCAATGAAGATATTCATATTGAATAATTTTTACTTTACTAAGTTTCATTAAATCAAAAATACCTTTAAAAACTAAGTCAATTTGAAAGTATAAATCTCTTGGGAAAAAAGCTTTCCCACCATCGAAATTTAACCAATTCTTAATTGGTGAACTTAAAGAAGCTAAGGGATGTCGTATAATGTGAATTATCTCATAATTTATAGGTTTTACATCACTAATAAACTTCTGTGTCCAGCTAACCAAATGAGTATGGATGAATAAAATTTTCTTTTTTTTTAATATTTCACCTTTGGAAATAGAATAAGCATAATGCAGGAGTTTTAATTTATTAAAATTATTAAATTTTTTAGATTTGTTGAGATTAACAAAACTTCGAATAAATTTTTCCTTGTTAACTTTAAAATGTTTATTTCTTTTTTTTCCTAATCTGTGATGCCTCTCAAATTTATTGATCTTAGAATTGAAAATTTCGGGAACAAAATTGATAAATTTTTTTGCGAGTTTTTCTGGATTTTCCTCATTTAACATTTGAATAAAATTATCATCAATCTTTAAATAAAGAGGAAAGGATAAAATTTGTGTATGTCCATCTAATAATCCTTGGAAAAAGTCAGACCCTCCTCTTCCACCCGCAACTAAAAGTAAAGTTTTCATCTAGCGATCTATTGTTTAGATCTTTTAAAAGTGAGTATCATTTTTTTCATGAATCTCACTGTATCTTTTGGATGTTTGCCAATAGCAGTTTCTGCAGCCAAAACCAGGCCGGAGGCTCCCATCTCCATAGAATTAAAAATATCATTGGCTTCACCTCTGGTAGGAAAATTATTTTCCAGCATACTCTCTAGCAAATTTGTAGCAACGAAAATTTTCTTATTTCTAAATTTTAATTTCTTTTTAAATAAATTTCTTTGTACTAAAGGTATATTTTCTATTTTTACATCTTTTGATAAATCCCCTCTGTCAATCAGAAAATTCTCACCCTTTTTTAACATTGCATTAAAATTTTTTATTGCACTTCGGGTTTCAATTTTAAATATTTTATTTTTACCTTTAAGCAATTTATTAAATTTAATAATATCATTAGGTGAGTTTGTAAAAGAAAGCGCATAATTATTAATTTTATGTTTTTTTCCAATTTCTATTGCCTGAAAATCTTTGTATGTCAAAAAATTTAAATTTATTTTTCTATTTTCTAAATGAACACCTTTGTTATTTTCTAACTTTCCAGCTGAAATTACCTTGCAATAAATTTTGCTCTTCTTTTTTATAATTTTTAAAGATAAATTACTAAATCCAACATTTAAAATGTCCCCAACTTTTAATTTTTTCATTATATATTCTGGATATAACTTTGTATCGCCAATTTGATCGGAAAGTTTTACTATCTGCCCATACTTCAGGGCCTTTTCCCTTTTTACTTTTATTCTTATTTGCGCACCTTCTGTATCAATACAAATAGGAACTTTCGAATTTTTCTTAACAAATTTAATTGTTTTATTTAATTTGTTTATTGATAAGTGAGACATATTTAATCTCAATAAATCTATATTCTTATTTGAAAAACTTAAAAAATTTTTGTTTATGCTCCTTGGTCCTAATGTGCAAATTATTTTAATTTTAGACATAAAATAAATTTTTTATTTTTTCCAATTATAATTAAAACTTTTGTCGAATGGATCTTTTCTAACCATCTCTTTTTCATTATGTGGAATAGTTAGGCAATTAGCTATGATTGACTCTGCGTTATCTAAATTCTTAAAACCGTTCCATATATTAGGAGGAATTGTAACTAAAACATAGTTCACAGGAGAAAGTATAATTTCCTGATATTTGCCTTTTGTTGAGCTTTTTTCCCTACCGTCAAAAAGTACTAGTCTAACCTTTCCCTTGATGCAGGCATAATTTAAGGTTGATTCCCTATGTAAATGCCAAGCTTTTACAGAGTCTTTGAAAATTGTTGAAAAATATATTTCTCCAAATTTATCAAAGATTGCACTATCTTTTCTTAACATATGCATAACCTTACCTCTGTCGTCAGAAATAATCTTTAAGGGTGTTATTTTAATGTCGTGAATCATAAAATTTTTTAAACTATTAAATTATTTTATTATTTGTTAAATTTAAACATAGAAGCAATTTTTCTAAAAAGAAAATAAAATATTGATAACCAAGCATTAGGATAAATAAGGTTTTTGAAAAAATGTTTTTTAAAATCAATATAGTTAAGTCCCATTTTGTCACCATTAATTAAAATTTTGAAGAAATAATTAAAAAAATTTCTTAGGGCATAATTTTTTGTATAAATATATCGAAAAAACCCAAGTCCTTTACTTCTATAATAATCTAAAGCTTCGGGTATTCTAACAATTTCTACGAGAGGGTATAAATTGCCCCATTCTCTTACACCAAACAAATTGACACTAAGGGGTTTTGCACAAAAAAAAGCTTTTGAATTTCCATATGCCTCACAAAATATTTTAATAAAAAAACATGTATTTTCAAAATTAGACCATATTTTGGGATCTTTAATTAATTTTTTATCTATAACATGCAAATTTTTTTCCCATTTTTTTCTTCTAAATACACAGACAAAAATTCCAAGCAAAAAATCAAAAGAAATTTTGTGGTCTATTAGTTCAAAAAAATTTAGTTTTTTATTTTTTGTTATTGGTGAGTGTATCTTCATTTTTTTTGGTAAATTTTTTGTATTAAATGGTTTAGAAAATTTTTTTAAATACTCAACATTTAAATAAAACGAGTTAACCCAGAAAAAATCACATTCTTTATTTTTTTTTATTAAAGATGATAGTTTTTCTATTGCATTTGGAACTAATAAATCATCATCACCTAAAAACCAAATAAAATCTCCTTTAGCCATTGAGGAGGCCTTAAGTAAATTTAAGGCAAACCCTAGGTTCTTTTTATTTCTATTAAATCTAATTTTTAATTTTTTTTTATATGGTCGAATTAGATTTTTAATATTTTTTTTTGAGCAATTGTCAGATAAACAGACCTCAAAGTTTCTATTTGTTTGTAAAGATAATGAATTTAAAAAATTTAATAAACTCTCAGGTCTATTATATGTTGGTATACATATAGATATTAACATTGAAAATTATTTTAATATTAAAAAAAGATTGGTTTTGCTAAGTGCTTAAAACATTTTGAAATATAATCAATATCGTGCCTGTTAATGTTTGCGTGATTAGGCAAATACAAACCATATCTGTGGACAAATGGGGCGTTTGATAGTTTTTTTTGTTTAAAAAAATTTTTTTTCCAAAATGGTTGTTGAGCTATATTTCCACAAATTAGTGGTCTGCATTGAATTTTTTTAGATTTTAGATGCTTGTAAACTTCTAGTCTATTTTTAACAAATGTAGCATATCCAAAACTAGATATTAAATCTAATCTACTACTCTGACACCAATATTCGCTTAGCTTTTCTTTATAATAATAAAAATTTTTATGTCTTATTTTAGATATTCTGTTAATTTTTTTGAGTTGTTGTATCCCCAAGGTCGCGTTTAAATCTGTTGATCTAAAATTAAATCCTGAATAATAAAAGGTATATAAAGCTTCAAATTCATTAACATTGAATTTCTTTTCTAATTTTTTTCTAAAAGTTTTTTGCATATCTCTTGCCCAGCCATGAGCTCTTACACCAAGAGATATATTATAAAAGCGCTTATCACTTGTAGAAATCATTCCACCTTCTATGGTTGAAATATGGTGGCCAAAGTAAAACGAATGTGATGATGCCAAGCCCAAAGTTCCAAGTTTTTTTGAATTGGATGAACTTCCCAAGCTTTCACAATTATCTTCAATAATCTGAAAATTATATTTTCTTTTTAAATACAAAATTTTTTCTGAATCATTGCTGTGCCCAAGAACATTTACTAAAACTAATAGCCCAGGATTATATTTTTTACATATTTGCTCAAGATGAGTAATGTTAATTCCTAGGTTTTCCTTGTCACAATCACAAAGTATGACTTTATAACCCAATTGTAAGTATGGGCTTGCGGTAGTGGACCAGGAAACGGCAGGCAATATGGCAACTTTATTTTTTAAATAATTACCCTCTAATAGTGTTTGTGCCATTAAGAGATTTGCTGAAGATCCTGAATTAACAAATACAGAATTTTTAACACCTAAAAAATTTGAAAATTTTTTTTCAAAGAGCTTTGTAACTTTTGACTGGTTTAAATATTTTCTTTTTTTTAAAAAATTAATTAGGATGTCATAATCTTTATTATCAATCGTATTATGGGCTAATTTATATGTTTTCATAATTTTTAGAGTTATTAATTTTTTTATCAAATTGATTTAAGCAATTAATTATGTAATTAATTTTTTTATTCTCAAGATCAGGAAAAAAAGGCAACGAAACAATACCTTTCCAAACTTTCATAGCATTCTTCAAATTCTTATTATATTTTTTATAAATTTTATTGAGAGGAAGTGGAACAAAATGTACCGCTGTACTTATATTTTTTAATTTCATAAAATTGATTAATTCATCACGATATTTTGTTTTTATAGAAAACAACCAATAAGATGAGTTTTTCAAGAAATAAGGATAAACAGGCTTTATATTTTTACAATGTTTTATTCCAATTAAATATTTTTTTAAAATTTCGCTTCTTTTTTTGTTTAATATATTTATTTTTTTTAATTGAGCCATCCCTATAGCTGCCATTAAATCATTCATGTTATATTTGTAACCTAGATTCTTAATGTCGTAATTCCAATGTTTGGTAAAATAATTTTTTTTTCCAAAACTAGCCTTATGTCTTTCCCAAGGGTCTACATCCCATCCATGAAAACTTAAGGATTTTAATTTTTTAAATTTATCTTTATTATTTAAACAAATCATTCCCCCATCACCAGTTGTGATAATTTTTTTTTCTTCAAAGCTAAAGCAAGCTATATCTGACCACGTTCCAATTTTTCGTCCTTTATAAATTGCTCCACATGTTTCAGCGCAATCTTCAATTACTAATAATTTTTTTTTTTTTGCCCAGGGTAAAATTTTTTCCATTTGACAAGGATGTCCACCCATATGAACACATATTATAGCTACACAATCTTTAGAATATTTTCTTTTTAAATCTTCAAAATCTAAAGTTAAGTTATTTGGGTTGATATCTACAAATTTTGGTTTAAGTCCACAATATAAAACTGCTGCTGCTGTAGCACTAAATGTAATTGCTGGCACTAAAATTTTTTTTCCCTTTTTAAAGTTATGACTCAATATGGACAAATGAAGAGCTGCAGTTCCAGAATTCACACCTACCGCATACTTTGTGCCAATAAATTTTGCAAATTTTTCTTCAAAATTTTTTACTAATGGACCATACCCAAGCCATGATCTATTAAAAACACTCTTAATGTTATTAAGTTCTTCAACTCCAACAGACGGTTTAAAAAGTCTTATTTTTTTCATAATTTTTAACTTATTTTGAATTTTTTTTTATAAAAGTTTATTTGATCGTAAGTAAACTTAACAATTTTATCCCTTGAGGCTTTATTGTAGTAAAATTTATACCATTCGAAGGTAAGTTTAAGAGCCTCTTTGGCAGTTAGCAAAGTTTTCCATTTTAAGAGCTTAAAAGACTTAGTACTATCTAGAGAAAGATGTTCTGATTCATAAAATATCTTTTTAGTTTTTAAAATTTTAGATTTTGATTTTAAAATTTTCTTTCCATATTTTGCTACACTTAAAATTTTAAAATTATTTTTAATATTTGGTCCAAAATTCCAAGAACCAACATATTTTTTTTTATCATCAAAATATAATTTTTTAGCCAATTTTAAATATCCGAACAACGGCTCTATAACATGTTGCCATGGTCTTGATGCGTTAGGACTTCTAATAAACAAATTTTTATTAAATAAAAAAGATTCTACACAATCTTTGATTATTCGATCTTTTGTCCAATCTCCCCCACCAATACAATTTCCCGACCTAACTGTTGCTATTTTACAATCATTATTTTTTGAATAAAAAGATTTAAGATAACTTTGGGTTAAAATTTCACATGCAGCTTTACTGCCACTATAAACATCATGCCCTCCCAAAGAATCGGTTTCTTTGAACTTTAATTTTTTTTCTAAATTTAAATAGACCTTATCCGTTGTTACTATCAAAGCAGATTTAACCGAATTACAAGATCTGATTGCTTCGAGCACATTCATCGTTCCAATTACGTTTGTTTCAATTGTATCTTTTGGATTTTTATAGCTGACCAAAACACTTGACTGCGCGGCTAAATGCAAAACTATTGAGGGTTTAATTTTTTTAATTACAGTTTTAAGTTTTTTTAAATCTTTTATATCACCTCTATAATCTTTTTTTAGAAACTGATTAAGTTTAGCACCATCAAAAAAATTAGGTTTTGAAATCGGGTTCAATGCATATCCGAAAACTCTAGCTCCCAAATTGCTTAAGATTAAGGTTAACCAGCTGCCCTTGAATCCTGTATGACCGGTAATAAATACCGTTTTGTTTTTCCAAAAATTATTTTTTTTCATATAATTTCAATTTTTGTGATATTTTTTTTGATATTCTATATTTTTTCATATTCCCATTTTTTTTTAACACGTTAATATCTTTCACATTATCAATTGAATGCCAAAATCCACTTATATTTTCAAGATGTGATTTGTGCTTTTTTATTATTTTTGGATAAAATTCTTTTTCAAAATTATTAAAATTTTTGAATTTATATTTTAGTAATTTAGATTTAATAATAGAAATTCCAGAATTTATAAAACCAGTAAAGCCCTTTTTATTTTTTGTTTTTATAGAATTAAAGTCAATATCTCTTTCAAAACTCACAATTTTATTATTAATTTTTCCAATAATTCCGTAGTTTAATTGAGCTTCACAACCTATAAATGTAATATCAAAATTTTTTTTAATATGGTTATCAAATATTTTTTTTAAGTTAAAGTCAAAAATCGCATCACCATTTAATAATAAAAAATTTTGTGATCTAATTTTTTTTCTTATTAAAAAAATTCTTTTTGCTATTAAAGTATTTGTTCCAGTGGGCACTATATCAATATTATTTTTTTTTAAATATTTGTTCTTTTTTAAATATTTTTGAATCATTTTTCCCTTATATCCAATTGGTAAAATAAAATGATTAAATGAATTTTTTTTTAGAACATTAATGATATACCAAATGATAGGATACTCATGAATTTTAACCAGAGATTTTGGAATTTTTTTTCCTAACAAACCTAATCTAGTTCCAGTACCACCACATAAAATAACTGCTGTTTTGTAATTCATAAAATTTTTATTATTATTAATTAATTTAGTCTCCCAAATTTACTATGTGAAACAGGATATTTTAATATATTTGATATATTTAAATTTTTCTTTTCGCATTGGGAAATTTTATAAAAAATTTCGTCAAGATAACCTGAATATTTTTTTAATATTTTTTCGTTATGTGAAGTGCTTAGATAC
>MDSV01107512.1_pt1 | contig 11668 bp, 6 predicted proteins | sample 810851 | NCBI WGS metagenome assembly MDSV01 (sample SAMN05326640, study PRJNA326480) | marine metagenome | isolation source: seawater | place: Atlantic Ocean: North East | collected 2012 | reverse complement strand
TCGCGTTGACGGCGAAGGTGACGACGAACAGAACGAGGCCGGTGGCGATCAGCAGGCTCACACCTGTGCCGTATGCCTCGGGGAACTGCAGGGCGATGTTCGCCGGGATGGTGGTCGGGTTGGTTGCGGTCAGCAACTCGAAGGTCACGACTCCCGATACCGAGAGCACCATCGTGACGGCCATCGTCTCGCCGAGTGCTCGACCGAGTGCGAGCATCGCCGCCGATACCATGCCACCGCGGGCGAAGGGCAGCACTGCCATCTTGATCATTTCCCAGCGGGTGGCGCCCAGGGCGAGAGCCGCCTCTTCATGAAGCACTGGCGTTTGCAGGAAGACTTCGCGGCAGATCGCGGTCATGATCGGCAGCACCATGATCGCGAGCACGAGGGCGGCTGTGAGGATCGTGCGGCCGGTGGCTGACACCTGGCCGCTGAACAGCGGAATCCATCCGAGGTAAGTGTTCAGCCACACATAGAAGGGCTGCACGAACCCGGCGAGCACCAGGCCGCCCCAGAGGCCGAAGACCACCGAGGGCACGGCGGCGAGGAGATCGATGATGTACCCAAGGACGGCTGCCGCCCGGCGCGGTGCGTAGTGCGAGATGAACAGCGCGATCCCGATCGCGAGCGGCGCCGCCATGACGAGGGCCAGGATCGAGGACCAGATCGTGCCGAAGACGAGCGGCCACGTGTACTCGAGAAAGGTCTGACCCTTCAGAAGCGGGTTCTCGTCCGACGGGGTCGTGAAGGCCGGGATGCTCTCGATGACCAAAAAGACTGTGACAGCGGCCAGGACCGCCAGGATGATGATCCCTGCCCCGAGCGCCGTTCCCGAGAAGACGAGGTCCCCCGGGCGTTTCTTGGCGTGGATCTTCGCCGGGGCTTCGGGTCCCGCGTCCGTGGTCGTCGCCATCCGTGTGTCCTTCGTGTCGAGTCCGGGTCAGGCTCAGCGAGAGCTCCGGTGAAACCGGCTCTCTCGCTCAGCCCGCCCCGTTCAGTACATCGTGAATGTACCGAACGGGGCGGCCGAGAGGGAGGTTGATCAGCCGATCAGGGCGATTGCGGCGTTGACCTGCTCACGCAGCGAGTCCGAGATCGGAGCCGAGCCGGCGTTCTCAGCGGCGGCGTCCTGGCCTTCGGGGCTGGCAATGTAGGTGAAGTACGCCGAGACCAGCTCTGCGACGTTGGCGTCCTCGTACTCAACGCAGCCGATCTCGTAGCTCACGAGGGCGATCGGGTACACGCCGGCCTCTTCGGTCGCGTAGTCGATGTCGAAGACGATGTCGCCCTCGGTGCGGCCGTCCTGCAGCGGCGAGGAGTCGACGATCATCGCGGCAGCCTCAGCCGAGTAGGGGACGAACTCGCCACCGACGCCGACCGAGACCGTGCCCAGGCCGCCGACCTGCGAAGCGTCGGCGTAGGCGATGGTGCCGCTTCCGTTGCGGGTCGCGTCGACCACACCCGAGGTGCCCTGTGCAGCCTCGCCACCCTCGATCGGCCATTCGCCGTCGGGCTCGTAAGTCCACACCGAGGGAGCTGCCGCCGAGAGGTAGGAGGTGAAGGTCTCCGTCGTGCCCGAGTCGTCCGAGCGGTGAACCGGCGAGATCGCCAGGTCGGGGAGCTCGACGCCGTCGTTGAGGCTCGCGATGGCCTCGTCGTTCCAGTTGGTGATCTGGCCGGCGAAGATGCCCGCGATGACATCGGCGGTCATGTTCAGCGACTCGATGCCCTCGAGGTTGAAGGCGACGGCCACGGGCGAGATGTATACCGGGATCTCGACGATGCCGGCCGAACCGCCGTCCGCGCACGCGGCGAAGGTGTTCTCTTCGATCTCCTCGAGCTTGAACGCGCGGTCCGAGCCGATGAAGTTGCTCGCGCCGGCGATGAAGTTCTCGCGGCCCGTTCCCGAGCCGGTGGGCTCGTAGTTGACGGTCACGTCAGGGTTGGCGGTCTGGAAGTTGGCGACCCAGGCCTCCTGCGCGGCGGTCTGCGACGAAGCGCCGGTCGCGCCGATGGTGCCCGAGAGGGTCGACTCCATGGGCTCTTCGGAGGCGGAGCCACCGTTGGACTCGTTCGAGGCGCAGCCAGCCAGCGCGAGGGTGGCGACGGCGGCGACAGCGCCCAGCTGGGCGAAGCGGGTGATCTTCACTGTGAATCCTTCACTGTGTCGGGGTATTTGTGGCGGGCCCGGTGCAGGGCACTGAGGTGACGGTAGACAGCGACTCTTAAGGGATCGGTTGGTAGAGGTGAACACCAGGTAAACGGGCTCGGGCGGTCTGCAGTGTTTCCCGCTCCTCGCCACACGCTCCCCGGTACCGTCGAACGGTGACTTTCGACCAGTCGGCCGTTCTCGATCGGGCCGCTCACGCCGCTGCGCCGCGTACGCTCGTCGACATCCTGCAAGAGACGGTGCGTCGCCATCCCCAGGCTTCCGCGATCGATGACGGCGCGGGGCCGGCGGTGAGCTACCGGGAGCTCGCTGCCCGGGTCGCTCTTACCGCCTCGCGCCTCGTGGCCGCTGGCGTGCGGCATGGCGATCGCGTCGGCATCCGCATGACGTCGGGCACCAAGGAGCTCTACGTCGCCATCCTCGGTGTGATGGCTGCCGGCGCTGCATACGTGCCGGTCGACGCGGATGACACGGAAGAGCGTGCCGCCCTCGTATTCGGCGAGGCGGGCGTTCGCGGTGTCATCACCGGTCGCGGCCTGTACTCCCCGAGTGCGCACGCGTCCGGTGAGAACGCCGCGGAACCGTCGGATGTGACGGCCGAGATTCCGACCATTGATGGCTCCGCCGACGAGGAAGCCGACGAAGATGAGGACCTCTTCGCCGGCGAGGCCCCCGCGGGGCACACGCGAGCGCTCGACGTCCTCGCCCAGCCGTCGCCGGATGACGACGCGTGGATCATCTTCACCTCCGGCTCCACTGGGGTCCCCAAGGGTGTTGCTGTCACGCACCGGTGTGCGGCGGCGTTCGTGGATGCCGAGAGTCGCCTGTTCCTGCAGGAGGAGCCGCTCGGGACCTCCGACCGGGTCCTGGCGGGACTGTCGGTGGCGTTCGATGCGTCCTGCGAGGAGATGTGGCTCGCGTGGGCGCACGGAGCCTGCCTCGTTCCTGCACCGCGTGCCCTGGTTCGCTCCGGGGTGGATCTTGCGAATTGGCTTGCGCGACAGGGGATCACGGTCATCTCCACCGTGCCCACACTCGCCGCCATGTGGCCGAGTTCGACGATCGACAACGTCAGGCTGCTGATCTTCGGTGGGGAAGCTGTGCCGCCCGAACTCGGGACGCGCCTGGCAGCCGAGGGCCGCGAGGTCTGGAACACCTATGGTCCTACCGAGGCGACTGTCGTCTCGTGCGCTGCGCCGCTCGTGCCCGACGCCCCGGTCCGCATCGGGCTTCCTCTCGAGGGCTGGTCGCTTGCGGTGGTGGATGCCGAGGGTGTCCCGGTCTCGGAGGGGGAGAGCGGCGAGCTGATCATCGGCGGCGTCGGGCTCGCTCGCTACCTCGACCCGGCGAAGGATGCCGAAAAGTACGCTCCCATGCCGACGCTGGGGTGGGATCGCGCCTACCGCTCGGGCGATCTCGTGCGCTACGAACCCGAGGGGCTCGTCTTTCTGGGGCGAGCCGACGATCAGGTGAAGATCGGTGGGCGGCGCATCGAACTCGGTGAGGTCGAGGCTGCCCTGCAGGATCTTCCCCGGGTCACCGCCGCGACTGCCGCGGTTCGCACGTCGGAGGCCGGCAACCCCGTCCTGGTCGGGTACATCGTCGTCGACGATCCCGACCTCTTCGATCGTGCCGCAGCCCGAACGTTCCTCGCAGACCGCCTGCCCGCCGGCATCATGCCCCTGTTCGCGCTGCTGCCTGACCTTCCGGCGCGCACGTCGGGGAAGGTCGATCGCGCAGCGCTGCCGTGGCCGGTTCCCGGGGCAGAGCAGCCGGTTGCGGGGCTGTCCGAGAACGAGGCATGGCTGGCTGAGCAGTGGCAGGCTGTGCTCGGTGTTCCCGCTGAGGATCGCGGGTCGGATTTCTTCGACCTCGGCGGCGGGTCGCTCGCCGCTGCGCAGCTTGCTTCGCGGGTGCGGGTGCGGCTTCCCGAGTTCACGGTCGCCGACATCTACGACATGCCCCGCCTCGGGGCCATGGCGTCCCTTCTTCCGAAAACGGATGCCGCCGCCGACGCGTCTGCCGCCGCGTTCCACCGCGCCGTCCCCACCCCGGCCACCACACGGCTCGCCCAGACCCTGCTCGGGGCGCCGCTGTTCATCCTGTCCGGCATCCGGTGGCTCCTCTACCTCCTCACCGCGAGCGCGCTGTTGCAGCTCGGCGGTGGCTTTACGTTCCTCCCGGACGTGCCGTGGTGGGTGCTCGTCATCGGCCTCCTCGTCTTCGCGACCCCGTTCGGGCGCATGTCGATCGCGGTGATCGCGGCCCGAACGCTGCTCGCGGGACTGCAACCCGGTGACTATCCGCGCGGCGGCGGCGTGCACCTGCGACTGTGGCTGGCCGAGCAGATCGCCGATCAGGTCGACGCCGTCGGGTTCGTCGGAGCGCCGTGGGTCACCTACTACGCGCGGGCGCTGGGGGCCTCGATCGGCCGCGACGTCCACATGCACACGCTGCCCCCTGTCACCGGGATGCTGGAGGTCGGCGACAACGCGGCGATCGACCCCGAAGTCGATCTCAGCGGCACGTGGGTCGATGGCGACACGGTGCGCGTGGGCGGCATCCGGATCGATGCGGATGCCGTGATCGGTGCCCGTAGCACGCTGGCTCCCGGCACAAAGATCGGTCGACGGGCGCGGGTAGCTCCCGGATCGGCGGTGTTCGGACGGGTCAAGCCCGACCAGGCGTGGGCAGGCTCGCCCGCGGTGCGGGTCGGCGAGCCCGCCGCCGACTGGCCCGCGGAACACGCGCCCGCTCCCCACCGGTGGCTCTGGGCCTACATCGCCTCCTCGCTTGGCCTTGCCCTGCTGCCGATCGTCGCGTTCGCCGCCGGCGCCGGCGTCATGGCGCTCGCGATGCGGGACGCGCAGACGCTCGCCGAGGCTACGCTTCTCGGCCTCGCGTGGCTCGTGCCCGGCATCCTGATCGCCGGTGTGGTCTTCGCCGGCACCGTCGTGCTGGCGGTGCGCCTGCTCTCGCTCGGCCTTCGCGAGGGAACCTACCCGGTGCGCAGCCGGCTCGGCTGGCAGGTGTGGACGACCGAGCGCCTGCTCGATTCGGCACGCACCGTGTTGTTCCCCCTCTATTCGAGTCTGTTCACGCCCATCTGGCTCCGGATGCTGGGCGCGTCAGTCGGACGCAACGTCGAGGCATCCACGGTGCTGCTGATTCCGTCGATGACCACCATCGACGATGGCGCGTTCCTTGCCGATGACACGATGGTCGCCTCCTACGAGCTCGGCGGCGGATGGATGCGTGTCGACGGTGTCAGGATCGGCAAGCGTGCCTTTGTCGGCAACTCCGGGATGGTCGCGCCAGGGCACCGCGTGCCGAAGGACGGACTCATCGCGGTGCTCTCTGCGGCGCCGGCGAAGGCAAAGGCGGGGTCGTCTTGGCTCGGGTCCCCGGCAGTGCGCCTCCGACGGGTCGTGGCCAGTGTCGATGAGTCCCGCACCTATGAGCCGCCCGCAGCACTGCGCGTTGCGCGGAGCCTGTGGGAGCTGTCGCGGATCGTTCCCGTGTTCGTGACGGGGCTCATCGGTTTCGGAGTGCTCATGACCCTGGCCGCCCTGTGGGACAGCATTGGACCGTGGTGGACGGTGCTGCTGTCTGGCATTGTCATGCTCGTCGCCGGCGCGGCGGCGGCTGCTGCCACGACAGCCGCCAAGTGGGCACTGGTCGGTCCGATCCGCGCGGGCGATCATCCGCTGTGGTCGAGTTTCGTGTGGCGCACCGAGGTGGTCGACACCTTCACCGAGATGGTTGCGGCGCCGTGGTTCGCGCGTGCGGCATCCGGAACCCCGGCACTTGCGGTGTGGCTGCGGTCCCTGGGTGCACGAGTCGGCCGCGGAGTATGGTGCGAGACCTACTGGCTGCCGGAGCCGGATCTCGTGCACCTCGGCGACGGATCCACCGTGAACCGGGGATGCGTTGTGCAGACTCACCTGTTTCATGATCGGATCATGAGTATGGATGCCGTCACCCTCGAACCCGGCGCAACGCTCGGCCCGCACTCGGTTATCTTGCCCGCGGCCTCGATCGGCGCTCACGCAACCGTGGGGCCCGCCTCGCTGGTCATGCGCGGCGAGAGCGTTCCGGTCGGTTCTCGGTGGAGCGGAAACCCCATCGGCCCGTGGCGCGCGGTGAAGATCCGCGCGTACCAGGCGGCCCCGTGAGTCCGAACAGCACCGAGCAAGCTGGCGCAGAGACCCCCGAGGCGCGCACCCACGACGCCTACACTCCCCAGAGCGGCGACACCTCGTTCGACGTCGAGGCCTACGCGCTCGATCTGAGCTACCGCGTCCGCACCAACAGGCTCGAGGGGTGCGCGACCCTCAGCATCCGGATCGTGGTCGCGACGTCGTCGATCGCGCTCGATCTCGTCGGCCTTCGGGTCAGTCGGGTGCGCATCGAGGGACAGCGTCGCACGCCGCACAAGCAGGGCCCGCGCAAGCTCCGCGTCACCCTGCCGCGCACGATGCAACCGGGGGAGACCCTGACGCTGACGATCGAGTATGCGGGCGCGCCCGCGCCCCGCCGATCCCGCTGGGGGACGATCGGCTGGGAGGAACTCACCGAGGGCTCGCTCGTCGCATCGCAGCCGATCGGCGCGCCGACGTGGTTCCCGTGCAACGATCGCCCTGGTAACCGGGCCACCTACACCATCCGAGTCGCGACGGATGCCGAGTACACCGCTGTCGCCACCGGCGTACTGCAGTCGCGTACGCGCTCGGGCGGCCAGGTCAGCGCCGAGTACACGATCGGAGTGCCGACGGCGACGTACCTGGTTGCTGTCTACGTGGGACAGTTCGAATCGCACCGGCTCGATGATCGCATCGTCGTTGCCTCACCCCCGTCCCTTCGCGCCGACGTGAAGCGGGCTCTCGGGCCCCTGCCGCGCATGATGTCGGCGTTCGAGGAGCGGTTCGGGCCGTATCCGCAGGAGAACTGCACGATCGTGGTGACAGCGGATCCGCTCGAGATCCCACTGGAGGCGCAGGGCACCGCCGTCTTCGGCGCAAACCACCTCGACCCCGACTCGGAGCGACTCGTTGCTCATGAGCTGGCCCACCAGTGGTTCGGCAACAGCGTCGGGGTGGCGCGGTGGCGTGACATCTGGCTCAACGAAGGATTCGCCTGTTACGCGGAGTGGCTCTGGTTCGAGGCGGCCGGCGCGGAGACCGCCGATGGCGCTGCCCGCCGGGCTCACGCGAAGCTCGCGGATCTCGCGCAGGACCTCGTCATCAGTGATCCCGGCGCCGACCTCATGTTCGATGACCGGCTTTACAAACGCGGGGCACTGACCCTGCACGCCGTGCGTCTGACGATCGGCGACGAGCCGTTCTTCGATCTGCTGCGCGGGTGGTGCGCGGCGTACGCGAACGCCTGCGTTACTACGGCCGACTTCCGGCGCTTCGTCGCCGAGGCCGGTCACGACCTCGAGGCGCTGCTGGAGGACTGGTTGGACGACGGTCCGCTTCCCTCTCTCCCACCGGGGCCGGGTGCGTCCAAGAGCTCCGCAAAGAAGAAGTCGTCGCGCTAGGCGTCGGCAGATTCGATGCGAGCGAGTGCGGCGCTGACCAGAATCCCCGGGGGTCCTGTGAGATCCCAGCCGAGAACCGCATCCGCGCGCCCCGGGACGCGGGCACGCCACGACGCGCCTGCACCCTGGTCAGTGCCGGTGCCGCCCAGGATGTGAACCGCTCCGGGTTCGATCCGCAGTCCCCGCCTATCGGCCTTGAGCGCGGCTTCCACCCGCACCCAATCGCGCGCGGACGCAGATCCCGCGCCGAGGACACCGTCAAGACCTGCCCGGTCGCGCCGAGTATCGACCTCGGGCTCGGCATCCACCCCCACGCTCCCGGCCTCCGCGGGTGCCAGTGCCACGACAGCCCACTCGGCTGCGTACGACACGCTCGCGGTAACCGCCGCGCCCTCGAGCTCCACGGGGCCGTGGTCACCACCGCAGCGCGGGCACCTGTTCGAGAGCCGGATGCCGGACTGGCCGATCAGGTCGCGCAGGAGCCGCCAGGCGGTCTCGCGTCGGGAGTCACGATCCGCAGCCACGGCCCAGCCGAGCCGGATCAGCCCGCTCACGCGGGAGGCTGGTGCGTCTCGATCGCGACGATCCCCGAACCCGGATTGTCGGTGGACAGGTGCACGACGGAGAAACCTCCGGTTGCCAGCCCTGAGGCGTTACCCAGGTGCGAACCCATGAGCGATCCGGTTGCCATCGCCAGTTCCTGGATGATCTCGGGAAGCACCGGGCCGTGGCTGCACAACACCGCCGGTTTGCGGGAGCGCACGCGCTGCCCGACGACCGTGCGGGCGTCGGTCGCACCCTCTTCCCACGCATCCTGGCTGATCAGCGGCGAATAGTCGACACGGCGCCCCAGAGCGGCAGAGAGCGGGCCGACGGTCTTGGCACACCGAACCGCGGGGCTCGACACGATCCGGCGCGCGCCGAACGCGAGGAGCGGTCCGACGAGGGCGTTAGCCTGTTTGCGTCCGCGAGGAGCCAGCGGGCGCGAGGCATCCGGCCCGTCCCATTCGTCGGCGGGCACCGCCTTGGCGTGGCGCAGCGCGATGATCGGGAACGTGCGCAGCACATCCTTGTCGCGGATCTCGAGGAACTTGTCCAGGATCTCGACATCAACCGGGTAGCTGAGCTTGGCGCGCGCCTTCTTGGCCGAGACCCACTCGAGCGCCGCGATCTCTTTGTTCGGGACGAACGAGGATGCCTTGATCGCTGCGTCCGTGGCCTCCGCCGCCCAATAGTGCACGATCTTGTCGCGTTTGGAGGGCATGTGATAGGTCGAGACACCCACGGGGACGCCCAGGGAGACGCGGATGCCGGTCTCTTCGTGGATCTCGCGGACGGCGGTCTCGGCGAGAGTCTCGCCGGGATCGACCTTTCCCTTGGGAAGGGTCACGTCGCGGTACTGCGTGCGGTGGATCAACAGGATGCGGAGCTTGCCTTCAACGATGCGCCACAGCACGCCGCCGGCTGCGTAAACGATGTTCTCTGACATGGTGGGGTCCGGGACGGTGAGAGCGTCGGTCATCGCGTTGCCCGCGCCCGTCGCCGGCTCTGCACATCGTTCATGGTCTGATCCTGTAGGTCGACGAGCTGATTGCCGTGCTCATCGAGGTGGTGGCGTACCCACGTGCCGGAGGCGTCGAGCCACCAGGAGCTGGTCGCATCGCTCATCGCGAGGTCGAAGAGCGTCATCAGCTGTGCGAGGTGGGTGGGGTCGGTCACCCGCACAAGAGCCTCGACCCGGCGGTCGAGGTTGCGGTGCATCATGTCGGCGCTGCCGATGTAGATCTGCTCGTCACCGCCGTTGTGGAACGCGAAGATCCGTGAGTGCTCGAGGTACCTGCCGAGGATGCTGCGCACCGTGATGTTCTCGCTCAGTCCCGGCACTCCCGGCTTGATCGAGCAGATGCCGCGCACCCAGATCTCCACCGGCACACCGGCCTGACTCGCACGGTAGAGCGCGTCGATGATCTGCTCGTCGACCATCGAGTTGACCTTGATCCGGATGCGTGCGGGCTTGCCTTCGGCAGCATTGCGACGCTCGGCCTCGATGAGTCGCAGCAGCCCCTTGCGCAGGTGCAGCGGCGCAACCAGCAGGCGTTTGAATTTCTTCTCGATCGCGTAGCCCGACAGCTCGTTGAACAGGCGCGTGAGGTCCCGCCCGACCTGCTCATCGGCCGTGAACAGCCCATAGTCCTCGTAGATCCGGCTGGTCTTGGGGTTGTAGTTGCCGGTGCCGATGTGGCAGTAGCTGCGCAGCGTCCCCTCCTCTTCGCGGATGACCAGGGCCAGCTTGCAATGGGTCTTGAGGCCGACGAGGCCGTACACGACGTGGACGCCGGCCTTCTCGAGCTTGCGCGCCCACACGATGTTCGCGGCCTCATCGAAGCGGGCCTTCACCTCGACGAGCGCGAGCACCTGCTTGCCGGCCTCGGCAGCGTCGATGAGTGACTGGATGATGGGGCTGTCGCCTGAGGTGCGATACAGCGTCTGCTTGATCGCGAGCACCTGGGGGTCCTTGGCCGCCTGGTCGAGGAATGCCTGAACGCTCGTCGCGAACGATTCGTACGGATGGTGGACCAGCACATCCCGGGTGCGGATGGCGCTGAAGATGTCAGAGCGCTCGTTGTTGTCGCCCGGCTGGAACGCGATAGCGGTCGTGGGAAGGTGCGGTTTGTACTTGAGCTCGGGCCGGTTCAGGCGGCTCAGGCCGAATAGTCCCCGCAGGTCCAGCGGGCCGGGAATGCGGTACACCTCCTGCTCGGTGATATCGAGCTCGCTGATCAGCAGCTTCAGCGTCAGCTCGTCCATGTCCTCGGTCACCTCGAGGCGGATCGGAGGGCCGAACCGGCGCCGCATGAGTTCTGCCTCGAGAGCCTGGATGAGGTTCTCGGTCTCGTCCTCTTCGATGACCATGTCTTCGTTTCGCGTGAGGCGGAACGCGTGGTGGTCCAAGACCTCCATTCCCGGGAACAGATCGCCGAGGTGGTTCGCGATGAGGTCTTCGAGCGCGAGGTAGCGCACCCGCTCGCCCTCTCGCGAGATCTCGACGAACCGGGGCAGCATCGGCGGCACCTTGAGGCGTGCGAACTCCTGACGACCCGTCCGCGCGTTGCGGATGCGGATCGCCAGGTTCAGGGAGAGGCCCGAGATGTAGGGGAAGGGGTGGGCTGGGTCCACCGCCAGCGGCATGAGAACAGGAAAGACCTGGTCGTGGAAGTAGTCAGACAGGCGGGAGCGCTCGTCATCGCCGAGCGAGGCGAACGAGACGAACTCGACTCCGGCCTCCGCAAGCGACGGCGCGACGAGGCGGCTCCACGCGTCGGCGTGGCGCAGCTGCAGTCGATGCGCCTCTTCCGAGATATCGGCGAGCGTGTCTTCGGGAGAGGTGCCGATGTTCGTGGGCACCGCGAGTCCGGTGACGATGCGGCGCTTGAGCCCAGCGACCCGGACCATGAAGAACTCGTCGAGGTTGCTCGCGAAAATGGCGAGGAAGTTCGCGCGCTCCAGCGGCGGGATCCCCGGATCCTCAGCCAATTCGAGCACGCGCTGATTGAAGGCCAGCCAGCTCAACTCGCGGTCGAGAAAGCGATCAATGGGCAGGAGCTCATCGTCTGCTGCCGCTGAGTCGAAGTCGTCGTCATCTTCGTCGCCGAGCCCGGTGTCGAGAACCTCGTGGTCGATCATGGGTCCATCCTGTCAGCGCAACGTGACTCGCGCGTAAACAGTTTTGCTGAGGCGTGCACGTACCGGAACTCGAGGGTGCGACGCTGTCGTGCCGCGGCCGTTATGCGTCAGCGCGTTCGCGCGGGGGCGGAGGTGCGTCATCCTCGTACACGTTGAAGCGGTAGCCGACGTTGCGCACGGTGCCGATGAGCTGTTCCAGATCGCCGAGTTTGGCGCGCAGCCGTCTGACGTGCACGTCGACGGTTCGTGTGCCCCCGAAGTAGTCGTAGCCC
>MDSV01213340.1_pt1 | contig 11669 bp, 8 predicted proteins | sample 810851 | NCBI WGS metagenome assembly MDSV01 (sample SAMN05326640, study PRJNA326480) | marine metagenome | isolation source: seawater | place: Atlantic Ocean: North East | collected 2012 | reverse complement strand
GGTGGTGCAAGTTTTTTAAACTTAAAGAATCTATCAGTTCAAACAACAGATTTTAACTTTTTAGTGCTGATAGCTATCGTTTTATCTTTTATTTTTTCTTATTTAACTGTAAAATATTTCTTAATTTATATTAACAAATTTTCTATGAGCATATTTGTAATATATCGAATATTAATTTCTATTTTCTTATTCTACATAATCTACTAAGCTTTTTTATCTTTAACTAATGGTAAAAGCTGAGATAATAAAACACCACTTAAGATAAAAAGACAGCCCAAAACATTATTAATATCTAAAAATTGATTTAACAAAAGCCAAGCAGCTATAGTTGCAAAAACACCTTCTAAAGAAAATATAATGGCAGCTGGAGCGGGGGTAATATTTTTTTGAGCATAAATTTGTAAGACAAAAGCGAAACCCCCAGATAGAATACCAGCGTATAAGATTTGAATTTTTTCTTTTAAAATATTTTCTAAAATCAATTCTTCAAAAATTAAAGCAATGAACAAAGATAATATACCAACTATGAATGTTTGTATCACTCCTATTGTTAAAGGATAATTAAATTTTTTAATAATGATACCAGTAAAAATAATGTGCGTACTCCAAAAAAAAGCTCCTACTAAGACTAGACTGTCACCAAGTCTTACAGTTGCATCATAAAAATTAGTTAATAAGTATCCGCCAATTACGCATAAAATTACTGAAGGCCAAACACTCCAATGTATTTCTCTTTTGTGTAGAAAAAACACTATTATTGGAACCATTGGAACATAAAAAATAGTAAAAAATGCTGCATTAGCAACGTCTGTATAAATTAGAGCTACCTGTTGAAATGCCGACCCCAAAAATAAAGACAGACCAATTAAGGATACAAGATATAAAAAAAGCTTGTTTCCATTCCTAATAGAAGATCTAAATTTTTTATATTCAAAAATATAGGCAAGCGGAATTAAAGCAATACATCCCACAAAAAAACGTATTGAGTTAAAAGTAAATGGACCTATTTCGTCCATGCCAGTATCTTGTGCAATAAATGTAGTTCCCCAGATAAAAGTGCACAATAAAGCACTTAATAAAGATATTGTCTTAGACATTCTTATACTGCTAGCTTATATGCAAAATTTTTACCAAGATTATCTTTTAGATCATTATTAAATCTTGCAGCTTCCGCTCCATCGATTATGCGGTGATCGTAAGATAATGAGATAGGTAAGATTGTACGTCTCACAAATTTATTTTTCATAAAAATTTCCTTTTTCTGGCTTTTACCTACTCCAAGAATTGCTACTTCAGGATAATTAATTATTGGTGTAAAAAAAGATCCTCCAATACCACCTAAACTAGTAATTGTCATAGAACCACCAAATAATTCCTTTTTATCAATTTTAAGATTTCTGCACATCTCACTTACATCTTTCAATTCTTTACTGATTAGCGAAACACTTTTATTATTTACATTTCTTATTTTGGGTACCATTAACCCATGTGGAGTATCTACCGCAATTCCAATATGATAATATTTTTTCAATGTCATTTTTCCAATATCTATATCGTCAATAGATGAGTTAAAACTTGGAAATTTTTTTAAAGATGCAACTAAAGCTTTTACAATAAAAGCTAAAGGTGTAATTTTCTTTTTTTCCCCAGTATAAATATCTGTTAATGAACTTCTAAATTCTTCCAATTCTGTTATATCGATTTCATCATGATTAGTTACATGAGGAATATTTGACCAAGAATTTATTAAATATGTTGATGCTAATTTTTTTACCCTCGGTATATCTTTAATTTCAATTTCACCAAATTCCGAATGTAAATAATCTAGATTTATTTTTTTTTGAAATTTTTCTTCTTTTAAATCTTTAGAGACTTTTTGATTATTTGAAATATAATTTTTTATATCACTTTCTGTTACCCTTCCTTGTCTTTCACTTCCTTTTACGTTTTCTACATCCACTCCTAGTTCTCTTGCAAACTTTCTTATTTTAGGTGAAGCTAATGTCTTAGTGTTAGTTGTTGAATTTTGAAATATTTTATTTTTATTAATTATTATTTCATTTTTAGGTTTTTTTTCTTCAACAATATTTTTAAAAGATGAATTTTCTATATCATTTATAATTTCTTCTTTACTTTCATTTTCTTTAATTTTATCGATTTCAATTTCTAGAATTTTTGAACCTTCTGAAACTTTGTCTCCAACTTTAATATTAACTTTTAAAACTTTACCTTTTTCTGTGCTTGGAATTTCAACACTAGATTTATCACTTTCAATCGTAATCATTGGATCATTTTTTTCTAATATTTGGCCCTCAGATACTAGCACCTCAATAACTTCTACATCTTTAAATTCCCCAATATTTGGTACTTTTAAATTAATATGGGTCATAATTATAATTTAGTTGGCATTGGCTTATTTGGATCAATTTTGTACTTATTAATTGCCTCTTTAGCATATTTTGAAGCTATTAACTGTTCTTTAGATAATATGCTAAGACCATACGTAACGATATGTTCTTTATCTACTTCAAAAAAATTTCTTAGATTCTTTCTAGTATCACTTCTTCCAAACCCATCTGTTCCTAGTGAATAAAAACTTTTGTTAACATATGGTCTAATTTGATCAGAATTAATTCTCATATAGTCTGAAGCAGCCATTATCGGTCCTTCTGATTTCCCTAAGCATTCTTCTACAAAAGATTTTTTTGGCTCTTTATCTGGATTTAAAAGATTGTATCTCTCGATTTCCATTCCATTTTTTCTTAATTCGTTAAAACTTGTTACACTCCAAACCTCACTATCAATTTGGTATTCATTTTGTAAAATTTCAGCACCCTTTATCATCTCTCTTAATATTGTACCAGAACCAAGAAATTGAATTTTTGTTTTTTTATTCTTATTAAAATCTCTAATTTTATACATGCCCTTTAAAATTCCTTCTTCACAATTTTTATCTTTTGGCATTTCTGGATGGCAATAATTTTCATTCATTGTTGTGATGTAATAAAAAATATTTTCTCTTTTTTCATGCATCCTTTTAAGTCCTTCTCTAAAAATTACTGCTAATTCATAGTGAAATGTTGGGTCATAACTTATGCAATTAGGAATTGTTGATGACAAGACATGACTATGTCCATCTTGATGTTGTAATCCCTCGCCAGCAAGAGTTGTTCTTCCAGCTGTTGCTCCAATTAAAAAACCTCTAGATTGACTGTCGGCTCCTGCCCAAGCCAAATCTCCTACTCTTTGAAAACCAAACATTGAATAGAATAAGTAAATAGGAATCATTTCAATATCATGATTTGTGTAAGATGTGCCAGCTGCAATCCATGATGACATTGCTCCAGCTTCATTTATTCCTTCCTCTAAAACTTGTCCTTTTTTATCTTCCCTATATGAACTTAATTGTGCTGCATCCTCTGGTTCATATTTTTGTCCCTCATGAGCATAAATACCGATTTTTTGAAAAAATCCCTCCATTCCAAATGTTCTTGCTTCATCAGGAATTATAGGAACCAGTCTTGGAGCAACATTTTTATCTCGCAATAAGTTAGTTAACATTCTTACTAAAGCCATAGTTGTTGACATTTCTTTTTCACCAGTTGAAACTTTCATATTGTCAAAAATATTTTTCGATGGAGCCTTAATGGGTTTTGCAAATGTACTTCTTTCAGGAATGAATCCACCTAACTGAAGTCTTCTTTCTTTTAAATACTTTATTTCAATAGAATTTTCGTCAGGCTTGTAATACTCAATATTTTTTACTTGTTTATCAGTAAGTGGGACATCAAATCGATCTCGGTAATACATTAGATCATCGATATCTAATTTTTTTGTTTGATGTGTGGTGTTTACACTTTCACCAGTTTTACCCATTCCATAACCTTTAATTGTTTTAGCTATTACCACTGTTGGGCTTCCAACATTTTTTGTAGCTTTATCGTATGCTGCGAAAACTTTATGTGGATCATGGCCGCCTCTATTCAATCTCCAAATATCCTTATCTGATAAATTAGATACAAGCTCCTTTGTTTGTTTAAATTTACCAAAAAATTTCTCTCGTACATAAGCTCCATCTCTCGCTTTCATAGCTTGATACTCTCCATCAACTGTTTCATTCATTGCTTTAACCAAATGTCCTGTTTTATCATTTGCTAACAATGGATCCCAATATGAACCCCAGATAACTTTAATAACATTCCATCCAGCACCTCTAAAACTTCCTTCTAATTCTTGAATAATTTTTCCGTTACCTCGAACTGGTCCATCAAGTCTTTGTAAATTACAGTTTATAACAAAAATAAGGTTGTCTAATTTTTCTCTTGCAGCTAAACCTATTGCACCTAATGACTCTGGTTCATCCATTTCACCATCACCTAAAAATGCCCAGACTTTTCTACCTTCATCTTTTATCAAACCTCTATTAATCAAATATTTCATGTATCTTGCTTGATAAATTGCAAGCATTGGACCAAGACCCATGGATACTGTTGGGAACTGCCAAAAATTAGGCATCAGCCATGGATGTGGATAAGATGATAAACCTCCAGGTTTTACTTCTTGTCTAAAATTATCTAATTGTTTTTCATTTAATCTTCCCTCTAAATATGCCCTAGCATACATACCAGGTGCACTGTGACCTTGAAAATAAACAAGATCTCCACCAAATTTATTATTTTTTGCTCTAAAAAAATGATTAATACCAACATCATATAATGTTGCAGCTGACGCAAATGTTCCTATATGTCCACCTAATTCAGGAAATTTTTTATTAGCTCTTACAACCATTGCTGCAGAATTCCACCGAATTAAAGATCTAATCCTTCTTTCAATGTTCTGATCACCACTAGATCTTTTTTCTTCATGAACTGGAATTGTATTTATGTAAGGTGTGTTTTGAGTATAGGGAATGTTAACTCCACACATATAAGCATTATTAATTAATTCTTTAATTAAATAATGTGCTCTAAGATCACCATCTTTTTCAATTACCGCTGATAGAGAGTCTATCCATTCTTGAGTTTCTAAGGGATCTATATCACCTTTATTCAAAACTTGAATTATTTCAGGTTTTTCACGAGTAATAATTTTTTTTTCTATTGAAGCTTTTCTTTTCTCATTTTCTTTTAATGCTTGTTCAGCCTCTTCAATTAAATTTTCAGTAACTTTTGGCGTTAATGTTTCACTTTTATTAGGTAAGTTTTCTGCAATTATATTCAGAAGTAGATCGCCCTTTGAAATTTTATCACCAACTTTAACGTTTAGACTTTCAATCTTCCCCTCAATCGTAGAGGGTATTTCAACACTTGATTTATCACTTTCAATTGTAACTATTGGATCGTTAACTTTAATTTGATCTCCTTCTTTTACTAGAAGCTCTATTACCTCAACTTTTTCAAAATCACCAATGTCAGGAACAAATAATTTTGTGCTCATCTTTTTTAGAACTTATACACTAAAAATTAACAATAATTTGCAATTTTTGACACATTTTGTGCAAAATTTCGACAATCTTAGCCATGAAAATTAAATAATGATAAAAAAATTAATATTACTTGTCCTAAACAATAAAGATTTAAATCGACTTGATAGTAAATTATGGATCCAAAAAATTCTTTTAGAAAAAAAATTCAATAAAGTAAATTTTTAAACTTTTTCTACACAAACTGCTATTCCCATTCCACCTCCAATACAAAGTGTGGCACAACCTTTAGATTTATTCTGTCTTAGCATTTCATAAATTAAAGTGACTAAAATTCTTGTTCCTGATGCCCCAATAGGGTGTCCCAAAGCTATGGCACCGCCATTAACATTTACCTTTTTTTCATCAATATTTAGCTCCTTTATTACTGCTATACTTTGAGCAGCAAAAGCTTCATTAATCTCAAACAAATCAACATCTTCTATTTTCCAATTTGCCTTTTTTAAAGCTAGTCTTACAGCATCAATTGGGCCTAATCCCATTAATGAGGGCTCAACTCCGACAGATGACCATGAAGTAATTTTTACAATTGGCTTTAAAGATTTTTTTTTAGCTTCTTCTAAAGTTGTAAGAATAACAGCAGCGGCACCATCATTAATGCCCGATGCATTTCCCGGTGTTACAGTTCCGTTTTCTTTAAAAACTGTGTTTAACATTTTTAAATCATCAATTTTTAAATTTTTTCTTAGGTATTCGTCTTTATCTAAAAAATGATCATTAAAATCTACATTAACTAATTCATCTTTAAATTTATTTCGTTCTACACTTATTTGGGCTTTTGTTTGGGATTTTAAAGCAAATTCATCTTGTTCTTGTCTTGAAATTTTAAATTTACATGCAATATTTTCAGCTGTCATACCCATATGAAAATTATTAAACGCATCAGTTAAGCCATCATAGATCATTGTATCTAATAGCTTATCCTCTGACAGTCTTTTTTCATTTCTGTAGGTAAATACATGGGGTGCTAAAGACATATTTTCTTGACCCCCACAAATTATATATTTTGCTTCATCAAGTTTAAGAGTCTGAAAGCCAGATATTATAGATCTTAAGCCAGAGCCACAAACTTGGTTTACTAAATATGCTGGTATCGATTTTGATAATCCAGCATTTATTGAAGCTTGCCTGGCAGGATTTTGTCCTGTTCCGGCTGTTAAAACTTGTCCCATTATTACTTCATCAATTTCTTCCTTATTAATTTGAGATCGACTAATAACCTCTTTTATAACTATTGAGCCTAACTGATCTGCCTTAATATCCTTTAATGATCCCTTGTAGGTACCAATAGGTGTCCTCGCAGCAGCTATTATTACAACCTCGTGAAACTTATTCTTCATTTTTGAATATATTTTCAACAAATTACATTAAAAAGTGATAATACTGTACAATTAAAATTATTAACAATCAGCACCTCTAGCTCAATAGGATAGAGCGGCTGACTACGGATCAGCAGGTTGAGGGTTCGACTCCTTCGAGGTGCACCATTTATTATCTTATAATTTTTCTAAATCTGTTAAAAGCTAATATTTTAGCTAAATAGTAAACAACTTTATCAAGTCTGATAATCATAAAATTTATGACTAGTTTAAATAAATATTTAGGAATTTTTTTTTTTAATTTGTCATATTTTTCTTGATGAAGATTAGCTTTATAAAGATAATATAATTCCTCATAGTCAAAATAATAATTTCTAAAAAAAATTTTTTTGAATCTATTTTTTATCTTTAGTTGTCCATGTGTATGAATTGCTTTTGAATTGTACACTTGAATTACTGTTTTTTTCTTTTGTTTTATTCGTCTACAAAGATCAAAATCCAAGAAATATAAGAAAAAATTTTCATCAAATAGGCCAATATCCTTAATATCTTTAATCTCAAATAATACTGATGTAGTAAGAACTGTCTCAACGCAGACATCTCCGTGATTTTTTAAAATTTCCATCTTTAGCCCTCCTTCATATGATGGACCACCATTATAATCATATCCTCCTTGGGAATTATAAAATGTTGGTGAAGTTAAAAAACAGTCTTTATATTTCTTTTTTGCAATCATTAATTGTTCTATATCTGAATGGGTCATAAGACAGTCAGCTCCTAATAGAAGAAGGTATTCAGTATCGCATTCAAAAATTCCTTGATTAGCAGCTTTAGAGAAACCAACATTTTTTTTATTCAAAAAATATTTATATATTTCATAATTTTTAATTATTTTATTTTTAAGTTTATTATCGTTAGAATTATCAATTATAATTACTTTAAATTTTTTAAGTTGATCTAAACACTTTTTTATGACTTCTAAATTTTCTTCATAAAGTATGATTAATATAGTTAAATTTTCTTGTATCATTTTTTAATTTTATTTGACTATAATTTATTATATTAATAAATAATGAATATTTCTTTACAAAAATCTGTCATTTTATTTTATTTTATAATACTCATAATTTTAATTGTGCTAACCTTTATACTCTAACTTACAATGTCTGACTCATATAATTTTGAACAAATTAGTCTAAAACCAGGTTTCATGATGCACAATGGTGGTTTACTTTTTAAAAATATTTCTGAAACTGAATACGAATTTAAGTCTACAGTTAATAAAAATCACTTAAATGCAGCTGGCATTACTCATGGTGGATATCTGGCTGCTTTAATTGATGCTGGTGCAGGAACCTCAGCTCATCGAGCTTCAAATAATGCTGCTTGCGTAACTATATCATTGGATCTAAAATTTATTGCATCTTCAAAAATTGGTGATGAAATTATTGGTAAAACCAAAATATTAAAAAAAACAAACACATTAATTTTTCTATTTTGTGAGTTAAGCTGCAATGATAAAATTATAGCCTCAGCAACCGGTATTTGGAAAGTTATAAAGGTTAAACCATCTAATCTTGGACCAGGTGGCTAGTTTTAAAAAATCTGTTGATAAATTGTTACTAAAATAATTATTAATTTTATTATAAGTAACTTTTTAGGTGACAATAACTTTTAAGTTTATTGATCAAAACAAATATGAAAGAATGTTTATTAAAATATTAAATTAATATAAAAATGAGAACATTTAAACTTACGATTCGGCCTTGTTTTAGTCTATCTTTGTTCTTTAACAGCAACAAGATCTGGTAGGTAAAAAAATAAATATACCAATAATAGATATGACAAAAAATAAAATCACAGCTGTTCTTGGGCCAACAAATACAGGTAAAACGCACTTAGCTATAGATACTATGCTTTCTTTTGAAAGTGGTATGATTGGGTTTCCTCTGAGGTTATTAGCTAGAGAAGTGTATGACAAAGTAATTCAAAAAATTAGTCAAGACAAAGTTGCTTTAATTACAGGTGAAGAGAAGATTATACCACCTAATGCAAAATATTTTTTATGTACCGTTGAGTCAATGCCTATCGATAAAGATTTAGAATTTGTAGGGGTTGATGAAATTCAAATGTGTGCTGATCACGAACGTGGTCATATTTTTACAGATCGTTTATTAAATATGAGGGGTAATAAATTAACTATGCTAATGGGTTCCAGTACAATTAAAAAAATTATTTCTAATTTAAATGATGATATAGAATTTATTAACCGTGAAAGGTTATCAAAACTTACATATGACGGTCATAAGAAAATTTCAAGAATAAATAGAAAAACTGCAATTATAGCTTTTTCTGCAGAGGAAGTTTATGCTATTGCAGAATTGATTAGAAGACAGAAAGGTGGTGCTGCAATTGTAATGGGCTCTCTAAGTCCAAAAACTAGAAATGCACAAGTAGAATTATATCAATCAGGAGATGTAGATTTTTTAGTTGCAACTGATGCTATTGGCATGGGTATCAATATGGATTTAGATTGTGTGTATTTTTCAAATTTAAAAAAGTTTGATGGAAAAAAACTTAGGAAACTTAATTTGTCTGAAATAGGACAAATTGCTGGTAGAGCAGGAAGATATCTCAATGATGGTAGCTTTGGTATTACTGGTGATTGCAAAGAGATAAGTGCAGAGGAAGTTGACTTGTTAGAAAATCATAAATTTGAGGAAATTAGGACCCTATTTTGGAGAAATTCTAACCTTAACTTCAATAATCCACACAGTTTAATAAAATCTTTAGAAGAAAAACCTAAAAGAGGTTGGTTAAGAAAAATTTATGAATGTGAAGATGAAAGGGCTTTAAAATATTTTCTAAGAGACAAAAATCTTGAAAATATAAATTTTGATAGCAAAATGCTTAATTTACTTTGGGAATGTTGTCAAATTCCAGATTTTGTAAAAAAAACTTTTGGAAACCATTATCAAGTAATTGAGAATGTATTTAAATTCCTATCTAGTAAAAAAGGAAAAATCTCAAATGAATTTATGAGATTACAGCTGATAAAATTGGATAAATTAGAGGGAAATGTGGATTCTTTATCAAATAGAATTGCAAATGTCAGGACTTGGTCATATGTTTCGAATAAAAATAATTGGATTGAAAATCAGGAATATTGGATAGAAAAAACAAAACTGCTAGAAGATAGACTTTCAGATAGACTTCATGAAGAACTTACAAAAACTTTTATTGATAAAAGGGCGAGTATTCTCGCAAGAGGCTTGAAACAAGATATGGAATTTAAAACAGAGATACTGCAAAATAATGATGTTAAAATTGATGGTCAGTTTATTGGAAAAATCAATGGTCTAAAATTGGAGTTAGACCTTAAAAAAGGTGCTTTAGAAACTGATATAAAATCTCTTAAAAAAGCAGCACGACAAACTATAGGACCAGAATTAATAAAGAGAATCCAAAGTATAATTGATACAGGATTGATTGAACTAAATGATGATTTTAAAATTTACTGGAATAATTTTTCTATAGCAAAACTAACTTCAGGCAATGATTATTTGAGTCCAAGTTTTGAATTAATAGTTGATGATATTATTGATCAAGATCAGAGACAAAAGCTAAGCTTTTTTATAAAAGGGTGGTTAAAAAGTAAAATAGATACTGTTTTACAAAGTTTGATTAATTTAAAAAATCTTAAAGACAAAAATTCTTCAATAAAGGCTTTGGCTTATCAGCTGTATGAGAATAATGGAGTGCTTAAAAGAGAGAATGTTTCAGAATATTTAAAAAATTTAGGTCAAAGTGAAAGAAAAATTTTAAGAGAACTGGGTGTTAAGTTTGGAAGATATCATATTTTTTTATATAAATTGATTAAACCTGAGCCTGTAACAATTAGAACGTTGCTATGGAAAAATTATCACCAAAAATATTTTAAACTTAAACCTCCTTTATTTGGTTTAAATTTTATAGATGATAAGAATAATAGAGATAAAAATTTTATGTTACTTTGTGGATTTGAGAAGTTCGATAATTTTTTTGTAAGAATTGATATTTTAGAAAGATTATTTATGCAAATAATAAATTCTGGATCTGAAGAGAGCAAAGAAATTAAGTTAATTCCAGAAATGCTGAATCTTTTAGGGTGTAATAAAGAAAATTTTAAAAAATTAATCCAAAAGATGAACTATAAAATTACTGAGAAAAATGAAGATTTGTTCTTTAAATATGCTCCTAAGAAAAAATTTAAAAAAATATTTGAAAAAAAGACTAATAAAGAAAATCCTTTTGAAGTATTGAAAAACCTAAATCTGAATTAACCGATGTTTTTTAGCAAAAAAAGAGATAATGATAATGAGTCTGATTTTGTTAAAGTCGGAGCATTACTCATACATACTGCTAAAATAGACGAAAACTACACTATGGAAGAAGAAGAGATAATTAAAAAAACATTGTTAAGTCTTGGTGCAAATAAAGATGATTTGGAGACATTAATTACTAAAGCAAAACAATGTGAGGAAGATGCAAACCAAATATTAGATTTTACTAAAGAAATTAAAAACCTTGAGGAAATTGATAAAATTAAGATCATAAAATCACTTTGGAAAATTATCTACTCGAATAAAGATGCTGACATATATGAAACAAATTTAATGCGAAGACTTGCCGGACTGCTTTATATTGACAGCAAAATTATGGGAGATATTAAAGAGGAAATAAAAAAAGAAAATCTATAATGACTTATATTGTAAATGACAAATGTATAAAATGTAAACTAATGGATTGTGTTGAAGTTTGTCCAGTTGATTGCTTTTATGAAGGTAAAAATATGCTTGTAATTAAACCGGATGAGTGTATAGATTGTG
>MDSV01116313.1_pt1 | contig 11669 bp, 13 predicted proteins | sample 810851 | NCBI WGS metagenome assembly MDSV01 (sample SAMN05326640, study PRJNA326480) | marine metagenome | isolation source: seawater | place: Atlantic Ocean: North East | collected 2012 | reverse complement strand
GTTGATGTTTTCATTTTAATTTGCCGTATTCAGCCCAAGAGCCGTCGTAAATTATAGGTTTCTTACCACTTATGATAGAATTAGTTAACCCTAAAACACATGCTGTGATTCCAGAACCACAAGTAAATGCTATTTTTTCGTGAGGATTGATATTTTTCTTTTCAAAAATAGATATTAGATCAATTTTCTTTTTAAACGTGTGATCATCGATATTAATAATTTCAGAAAAAGGTAAATTTTTTGAACCTTCTATATTTCCACTTTTTAGGTCTTTTCTTACTTCTGATTGATTCCCTAGAAATCGTTCATTACTACGTGCATCAACAAGTTCAAAAGATTTATTTTTAATATTTTCATTAATCTGATTTTTTTTTAGGACTAAAGATTTATTTTCGTAAGCTACGTAGGAACTTAGCCCAAATTTTTTTTTTACTTTAGTAACAGCTCTTTTTTCTTTTAACCATTTTTTTAATCCACCATCTAAGACAGAAACAAGATTGGAGTCATGACCGAAGTATAAAAAAGTAAACCATACTCTACATGAACTAAAAACATCTGAGTCATCATAAACGATGATATGATCCGAGTTTTTAACCCCAAGATCTGACATTATTTTCTCCCATATATCTTTGCTGGGCAACATATGTGGTAAATTAGATTTATGATCAGAATATTTGTCAATATCGAAAAAACTTGCATTCTCAATATGAAATAAATTAAATTCACTTAATGCGTCACGATTAGCATTAGGGAGGTGCCAACTACCGTCAAAAATTCTTACGTTATTTAAATTTTTTTCTAACCAGTCTGTACTAACTAAATTTTTCATTATCTATTTTTTTCTATATATTTCTGGTGATATTCTTCTGCTTTACAGTAGTTTTTAATTTTTGAAATATTCGTTTGAATTTTTCCATTAAAATCTTTATTTTTCTTGTTCAGTATTTCTTTTGCATCTATTTTTTGTTTTTCAGTTTCATAAAATATTTCACTTCTATATTGTTTACCAACGTCAGGAAACTGCATATCTTTTTGTGTAGGATCATGCATTTTAAAAAATAAATCCAAGATTTTTTTATAAGAAATTACTGTTTCATCAAAGGTTATTCTGACCACCTCGGCATGACCAGAATTACCAGAGCATACTTCCTCGTATGAAGCATTAGGATTATGCCCTCCAGCATAGCCAACTTCTGTTTCAATTATGCCTAGTTTATTCTTAAAGTTTTCCTCAGGCTTCCAGAAACAACCTAGAGCGAGTGTACATTTCTGCATAAGTTATTTATTATAATTATGAGAGGATAATAAATTGTTAACACAAAATCAAATAGGCGTATTGTACATGGTGGGAAGCGTAATTTGTTTCTCAATAATGGATATTTGTGTAAAATGGTTGGATTATTATCCAGTCGGACAAGTTTTATTTCTGAGATTTTTTATCGGCTTTATTCCGATTTTTTTTATAATACCAAAAGAGAAGCTCTTAAGTTTTTACAAAACTTCTCGGCCTGGTTTACATGCTTTTAGAGCTATTACAGGTGCGTTAGCAATAATAGCATTATTTGTTGGACTTCGAGAGTTACCTTTAGCGGATGTTGTCTCATTAACTTTTGGCGGACCAATCTTTGTTACTGTTGCTTCAATTTTCTTTTTATCAGAAAAGGTAGGAATAAAAAGATGGTCAGCAGTTTTTTTAGGTTTTATTGGGATGCTATTAATTGTCCAACCAGCTTTTATTGATTTGAATTTTTATTATTTAACTCCAATAATTTTTTGTATTTTTTTTGCGTGTGTAGCTATCAGTGTGAGATCTCTTTCAAAGACAGAAGCAAATTATACAATTGCATTTTACTTTACTTTTTTATGCACACTTCTTGGACTTGGATCTATATTTTTTGTTGAATGGAAACTTCCATCACTATTAGATTTTTTGATTTTTATAATTATGGGATTATGTGGAAGTATTGCTAATTTATTACTTACACAAAGCTACAGGTTAGCAGAGGCATCGTTAGTTACTCCTATAAAATATTTAAGTTTGTTATTTGCTATCATTTTTGGATTTGTGATTTGGAGTGAAATACCTAAAGTTCTCACTTTGGTTGGCGCTGCTTTAGTTATAATAAGTTCTTTAATAATATTTGTTAGAGAGACGAAGCTTAAAAAACAAATTATTGCTCCTAGATCATGAGTGGAAAACCTATGTATTGGACTAAAGCTAAAAAAGTTTTATCTAAAAAAGATAAGGTGATGAAGAGACTTATTATCCATTATAAAGACGGATCATTAACTACAAGAAATGACATTTTTTTTTCACTTTGCAAAAGTATTGTTGGTCAGCAGATTAGTGTTGCAGCAGCTAATTCAGTGTTCAAAAAATTTAAAATGAAATGTAAAAATAAGATTAATGCAAAAACAGTAAACAAGTTATCAGTTTTCAATTTAAAAAGATGTGGTTTGAGTCACCAAAAAGCTATTGGTATGAAAGATTTGGCAAAAAAAATTTTAAAAAAAGAATTTAATCCAAAAATAATTAGAAATATGAGCGATGAAGAAGCTATCGAATATTTATCACAGTTGAGGCAAATAGGAAGATGGTCAGCTGAAATGATTCTTTTATTTACTTTCAATAGGTCAAACATTTGGCCTTTACAAGATATTGGACTATTAAGAGCAATTTCAAAAAATTATAATAAGAAATATTTTCCTCCAAAGTTGTTTTTAAAAAAACTATATAAAAAATTCTCTCCTTATTGTTCAGTTGCTACATGGTATTTATGGAGGTCAATAGATAATGAACCAATACAATATTAGGCGCCTTCTACAATATGATGATGTCTAACAACAGTATTACCAAGTAATGCATGGGCTTTTTTATATTCTTCAGAATAATAAAAAGTTTTAGCTTCTTGAAATGAAGAAAATTCAATTACTACTGTCCTTTCCCAATTTTCACCTTCAGTTATAATTTTATTTCCCCCTCTGATCAAAAACTTACCTTTATACTTCTCAACTGCTGCTCTAGCTTCTGTAGCGTAGTTTTTCAAAGAATTTTGATCTTTTATACTTTTATAAACACAAACTATATAACCTTTCATTTACTTCTCTCCTAAAATAAATTAGTTTTTTCTATGGCTGATAAACTTATCATAAACTGGAAAGAATATAATCTAATTACAGAAAAATTAGCAATCCAAATACATAAAAGCGGATTTAAACCAGATATTTTAATTGGTATTATGAGAGGTGGTGCACCAATAATTGACGTGCTTAGTAGAATTTTTAAACTTAAATGCGCATATTTAGCAGTCGAGTCTTACTCAGGAAAAGGCATTGAAGATCAACAAGGTCAATTAGTTTTTTCAAGAGAAATGAGTTCTACTGTTCAGGACATGAAGGGAAATCTTCTATTGTGTGATGACTTATCGGATACAGGTGTAACACTAAATAAAAGCATTGAATGGTTAAAAAATTATCCTCCTTTAAAAGGAAATATCAAAGATATCAAAACAGCTGTGTTATGGAAAAAAAAGGACTCTACATTTGAACCTGATTTCTGCGCACAAAAACTAGATAGTAACCCATGGATTGTTCAGCCTTTTGAGAGGTATGAAGAGATAAGAATTGAAGAATTGATTAATAAAAATAAAGTTTAAGGGCCAGTCTAGCAAAACTGACCCTTAAAATGTCTAAGCTACGTAGAAACTCAGTACACTAAATGCTGCAATCACCCATATCGCAGAAGAAGTTTTTCCAAATTTACCCGTAAAAATTTGTATTAATGCATATGCTATGAATGCCAAAGCTATACCATTACTAATACTATAAGTTAATGGCATTGTGATCATTGCTACAACTGCAGGTCCTGACTCAGCTATATCGTCCCATTCAATATCAGTAATATTTCGCACGAACAATATTGCTACGTATAATAATGCAGCTCCGTCTATTTCTTTTGGCAGACTTGTTGCTAGCGGCGAAAAGAATAAACAAGCTAAGAATAAAACTCCAATAACTAAAGACGTCATACCCGTTCTTCCTCCAGCTTTAACTCCCGCACCTGACTCAACGTAACTTGTTACTGTTGTAGTTCCCATCATTGCACCAGCAACAGTACCAACGCTATCTGATAGCATTGCTTTATTAATATCTTGAACTTTCCCTTTTTTGTCTACTTTACCAGCAACATTGGCGACTGAAGTTAAAGTTCCTGCAGTATCAAAAAAGTCGATAAATAATAAAGTAAAGACTATTGAAGCCATACCAGCCGATAATGCCGCTTTAAGATCAAATTCAAATAAGTATGTCATTGGAGGGATAGTTCCAACTACTCCATTAAATTTAGCATATCCAGCAACCCAAGCAATTATGCTGAAGAATAAAATTCCAATAATTATATTCCCCCTCACTTTCATTTTTTCAAGCACAATCATAAAAACAAAAGTTGCACATCCAAGAAGTGTTAGCTTGTTTGACAAATCCCCTAGCGTTACAAGTGTTACGGGATGATCGGCAACAACACCCATAATTTCTAAACCAATAATAGCTAAAAATAATCCTATTCCCGCACCTATACCTAGTTTTAAACTTCGTGGAATAGAATTTATTAACCAAGCTCTTAATGGAGTTAAAGAAATTGCTAAAAAGATTACACCAGCAACTAAAACAGCCCCCAATGCTGCTTGAGGTGTATAACCCATTCCTGCTACTACTCCGTATGCTACAAATGCATTTATTCCCATTCCAGGCGCTAAACCTATTGGCCATGTTTTTCCATAAAATGCCATTATAAAGCATGCTAAAGCTGTAGCTAATATTGTTGCTGTAAATACAGCCCCAAAATCAAAAAAACCTTTTTCCGCTCCTGCGAATTCGCCGGAAAGTATAAAAGGATTCAAAAACATTATGTAAGCCATTGTTAGAAAGGTAGTTACACCTGCAATGACTTCTGTTCTAAAATTTGTTTTATGTTTTCTATATTCAAAATATTTATTTAACATTGAAACCTCCTGATAACCTTGAATACTCCGATTCGTTAAAAAAATCCTTTTAAATGTGGGGTTTTAACTCATTTTACAACCTATAGGTAATATTTCTGTTTATAAGTTTTGGGTGTAAAATCAAGATACTTAATATGACCAAATTTAAATTTTTTATTTTAATTTTTCTGTTTCTTAGCAGTTGTCAAACGGTTTCAAAAAAAATTGATGAAAAATCCAGTCAAGAAGAAAAAGAGTTAACAAAATGGTTAAATAAAACTGAGACCGAATTAAAAATTACATATGGAAAGCCGGATCGCATAGAATTTTTAAACGGAAATAATAAGTATTATATTTATTACACAAAAAAATTTAAAATTAAATGTGAAAGAAAATTTGAAATCAATTCTAAGGATAAAGTTATAGGCTTTATAAGTAAAAATTGTTTTTAACGTTTATTTGTTAATTTTTGCAGTTTTTAAAATAAAACTATATTCTTCAGCCAATTCAGTAATAGAATTATCACGTCCACTCATGCCTCCATGACCAGCAGCTTCCATTTTGCATTTTAGTAATTGATAATTTTCGTCAGTTTTTAAATCCCTTAATTTAGTAACATATTTCACTGGCTCGCTATACAATACTCGATTATCGAATAATGAGGTTGTTATTAGCATCGAAGGGTATTTCTTGTTTTCAATATTATCATATGGAGAGTATGACAATATGTACTCAAAATATTCTTTATTTTTGATTGGATTGCCCCATAGTTCCCACTCCGATGGTGTTAGCGGAAGTTTTTCATTAAGCATAGTCGTCATGGTATCTACAAATGGAACAAGCAATAGCATAGAAAAAAACAATTCCGGAGCAATATTAGCAACGGCTCCACCAGTTAGCCCTCCTGCTGAACCTCCATAAAAACAAATTCCACCTTTATAGGTATATTGTTGCTCGATTAAATATTTTGCACAAGCAACGTAATCTAAAAAGGTATTTTTCTTTAGTTTTTTTTTACCCTCTTCATGCCATACATCCCCTAAATCACCACCACCTCTTACATGCGCAATAGCAAACATAATTCCTCTATCAATTAAACAAAATCTTGATGCGCTAAAAGATGGTGAGATACTATGCTTATATGCTCCATAAGCATATAAAAGAACTTTATTTTTTCCGTCTTGTTTTTGATTTTTTAACTTAATTAAACTAATTGGCACCAATCTACCATCATGAGATTTAGCTTTTAATCTTTTTACAACATACTTATTAGGATCGTGACCTGATGGGATTTCTATTTCTTTAACTAATTTTTTTTCTTTAGTGATTATATCGTATTCATAAATTCTTCCTGGAGTTGCCATACTTTCCCAGCTGACTCTTATTTTTGATGTATTAGTATCTTTTTGCATTAATGCGGCTCCTGGCACACCTATTGCTTCATTAGATATTTTAATTTCTTCTTCAATGTTTGTTTTAATATTTCTAACAAAAATTTTTGGAATACCATCGCTTTTTTCACTTCTAACTATAAATTCATCTAGAAATTCTAAACCACTAATAACCGTCTCTTTTTTTTTGGATATAAATTCTTCTAAAATTTCTGGAGTATTAATTTTGCACCTTAGAATTTTGTAATCCCTAGCATTTTCATTCGTATGAACATAAAAATATCCTTTCCATGCATCTATTGAATATCTTATATCCTTTTTTCTTTTTTTGAACAAAATAGGTTTGATTGAATCTTGATTTACAGGAAAGTAATATTCCTCAGTCGTGATGTGATCTGACGTTGAAATTATATAAAAATTTTCATCTGACGAAAGACTTATGCCACATGTAAACGTTTCTTCCTTTTCTTCAAAAATAAGTTCATCATTATCTTTTGAGTTTCCAATAAAATGTTTATAAATTTTTTTTGGCCTATGATATTCATCTAATTCAGAATAGAAGAAACTTTTGCTATCAAGTGACCAAGTTATATTGCCGCTGGTATTCTCAATTTTTTCTTCTAAATCTTTGTTATTACTTAGATTGCGAATAAAAATTGTATAATACTCAGATCCTTTGAGATCTAAAGAGTAACCTAAAAATTCATCAGAATGAGAAACACTTACACTTCCTAATCCAAAATATTCAGATCCAAATTTTTGTTTTTCTAAATTTCCGTCAAAATATATTTCTTCTGGTTTTGACCCATCGATAATTTGTCTAATATTTTTTCCATAATTTCCCTTAGCTTCAGTTTTAACCCAATAATAGTATTTTTTATCTTTATACTTCAATGAAGTATCATTTAATTTAATTTTTGACTTAATTTCATTAAATAGTTTTTTTTGTAAATTTTTTACATCTTTAAAATAATTTTCAGTATATGAATTATTTTTTTCAATATATTCTTTGACATCAGGAAGCAATTTTTCTGAATCTTTCAAAACTTCAAGTATATTTGGCTGATCTACCCAAGAATAGTCATCTTTAATAACAATATCGTGATATTTTTTCTCACTCTTAATTTTTTTAAGTTTTGGTATATTCATAATAGAAAATTATATGAATTTATTATTAATTGGAATAATCATTTTTGTCATTGTTTATTTATTCTTAAATTGGTTCACACGAACTAGTTCAAAAAAGCTTGCTTTATATATAAAAAAAATAGTTGTCTATCTATCAATAATAATTGCAGCTATTTTTACTATTGGAGGAAAATTTATTTTTTCTCTTCCTTTTTTATTTGTAATTTTAAGCGGCCTTAAGGTAAAAGGCTTGACAGCCCTACAAATGTTTCAATTATGGAGACTAATTCAGTTTTTGAAAAATTCTGGTAGGTTTTCACAAAATAAATTTAATCAACCCCAAGGATCCTCTAATCTATCTAATGATGAAGCATATAAACTTTTGGGTTTAACGAAAGGATGTTCAAAGGAAGAAGTATTAAATGCTGCTAACAAACTTCAAAAAAAAATTCATCCAGATATGAACAGAGATATTAAAACAGAAAGACTAAGCCAACTTGTAAATGAAGCTAAAGAGAAAATCATTAGAAGTGATTTTACTTAATTAAGTAAATCAATTGATTTTTTGTAAACTTGATCGAAAGATATTTTATCTTTTCCCAGCGTATTATGAGTTGTGGTCTCCTCAGTTTCTCCCTCAGGTATAATTACCGAAATATTTTTTGAATATTTTCCATAAGCTAAAACAGGACTATCCATAAATATTGCCAAACAATTTATATTTAGTGCAGACGCTATATGCATCCAACCTGTATCGTTAGAAATACACAAATTACAGTTTTTTATTATAGGCAAAGTTTCTCTGATATTTAATTTACTAAAAGACTCACAATGTTTACCGATTTTAGAATTTAATATTTTATCTATTAAGTTTTGATCTTTTTCTCCTCCTGCTAAAAAAAATTTTGAAGGAATTTCTTCATTAATCATGACACAAAGTTTTAAATAATTATCAATTCCCCATCTTTTGGTAGGCCCACTCGCTGATAATCCTAAACAAATATATTTAAATTTTGGATTAAATTTTTTTTTAGCATTTTCAATAACATCATTTCTTAATCTTAAAATAGGTTGCGTGGATACAATTGTATTTAATTCATTTTCAGTAAAAACTTTAGCTGAAGTTACAATATTATCCCTCTTTTTTAATAATGGATATTGTGAGATTTTTTTAATACCAGCCAATTTTGCTAACAAAAAGTATCTGATAGAACTATTGAAAATAAAAACTTTATCAAAATTTTTTGATTTTATTTCTCTCGATAATTTAAAAAAACCTTTCACACCATCATGAAGTCCTGAACCATTTTTTTTTCTATCTAAATTAATAATCTCATTAATATGATGATCATCGAATAATAAATCATTTGCTCTAGTGTTTTCTTTGACCAATATAGAAACTTGCTTTTGATATTTTTTTGATATTGCATGAATATAAGGCAAATAAATAATCATATCGCCCATACCAATTTTTGGTTGTATTATCAGAACTTTCATTTTTAATAGTATTAATATAACTTAGATAAATAAATTAGGTAATTTTATGATCAAAAAAGGAGTATATGCTGCTGGATTAAGCATAATTAATGATGATTATACCTTAAACGTAGAATCTACAATATCTCATGCTGCGTCTTTGATTAATAAAGGTTTACACGGAGTATTTTTTTTTGGTTCTACAGGTCAGAGTCAGCTTATATCAATCTCTGAAAAAAAAAATCTTATCTCTAAAATTGCAAATCATAAACTAAAAAACCATTTTTTTTTAGGTACAGGCAATAATTCTCTAAAAGAAACTATTGATTTAATTAGATACTCATGTGAATACGGATTTAAAGACTTCTTGATAATGCCGCCAGCATACTACAAAGGTAATACTGATAAAGGTGTATTCGAATTTTATAAAACAATTATTTCAAAAGTTCCGAAAATTAAAATCATATTATATAATTTTGAAAAATTAAGTGGATATAAATTTTCACCTGAAATTGTAACAAAACTCACAGAATCATATCCAGATAATATTATTGGATGCAAAGACTCGAGTTATAATTTGTTTGAAAAACTAAAAATTAAAAATTTTTTAATGTTTCCAGGATCAGAAGCAAAATTATTATATGGTTTAGAATTAGGATGCGCTGGATGTATTTCTGCTATTACAAATGTCACACATTCTTTAGCAAGAAAAGTATTTGATGATTTTGAAAAACAAATGAAGCAAACACATAATGAAAAATTAATCACCGTTAGAAAGATATTCGACAAATATAATTTAATTTCTGCTCTTCATAGTTACATGTCAGAAAAAGATAAAATTTTTAGTAACTTGCTTCCACCGTTAGTTTTATTAAATACTGATGAAAAAAATAAATTACTAAATGAACTTAAAAAATTGCAAATTAAAGTAAATGGAGAATTGGCAGCATAAATGATTTTAGCAAGAATATTTTCTAATATTTATAAAGAAGGTGGAATTATTTTAATTGATTCAAAAGGACAAAAATATATTTGTGGAAATCCAAAAAAAGACAATCCAATAACTGTAAAATTACTTAGAGAAAATTTAAATTGGAAATTAATATTAGATCCTGAGCTAGAATTTCCCGAAGCTTATATGAGAAATGAAATAATTATTGAAAACGGATCATTAAAAGATTTTTTGATGGAATTAGTAAAAAATTTAGGAAGACATGAAGTGACAACTGCAAGTTATATTTCAAAAAGATTTTATCAATTTTGTAGATTTGTTACCAATTTTAATTTACCTGGTAAATCAAGAAAAAATGTCGAACATCATTATGATATTGGAGGTGAAAAAGGAGAAAAATTATATGATATTTTTCTTGATAGAAAACATAGACTGTACTCATGCGCATATTGGAAAAACGATACAAAAACTTTAGAGGATGCACAGCAAAATAAAATTGATCATATTGTTAAAAAATTAGATATTAAAAAAGGTCAAAAGGTTCTAGAGGTTGGTTGCGGATGGGGTGGTATGGCATTTGAAATTGCTAAACAAAAAAACTGTGAGGTAAAAGGTATTTCTTTAAGTAAAAATCAGATTAATTATTGTAAGCAAAAAGCTAAGGAACTTAAACTGGATAATCAGGTAAGCTTTGAGTTAGCTGATTACAGAGAAATCGTTGGTCATTATGACAGAATCTATTCAGTTGGCATGTTCGAACATGTTGGTAAGAAATTTTATAAAGTTTTCTTTGAGTCAATGAACAAGCTATTAAAAGAGGATGGTATTTTTTTATTACATACTATTGGGGTGGTAGACAAGCCAACACCACCGAACAAATTTATAAATAAATATATATTTCCAGGCGGTGTTTGCCCTTCCTTTAGTCAAATAATCAAACCAATAGAAAAAACAGGATTAATTGTTTCAGATTCTGAAACTCTTATCAGGCATTATGACATAACCTTAGAAAATTGGCTTCAGAGATTTTTAGATAAAAAAAAAGAAGTTAAGGACTTATTTGGTGAAAGATTTATTAAAATGTGGGAATTTTATTTAGCAAGCTGTGCTGCTGCTTTTAGATATAGGGACTTAGTTGTATTTCAATTACAAATTGTGAAAAACTTCCAATCTGCTCATCGTACAAGAGACTATATATATTCATAAAACCTGCTATCTATTAAATTAGGGTAATGAAAAAAAAGAAAAAAAAAATAAAATCTAAAAAAAAACAAAAAAAAGGAAAAAGAAATTTTTCAAAAAAAAAACGTAAAAATTTTCTTAAAAAAAAGAAAAAGAATAAAATTAAATCTACCTTAAAAAAAAGAAGAAGAAAAAAAAATAATAAAAAAAAAATTAAAAATCCAAATAAAACAAGAAGACTAATAGCTGGTATATTAAGAATTAATGAAAATATAAAATCAAAGTTAAAATATAATTTTAATATTGATAAAGCTCTTCAAAATTTTTTTATAGGTGTTTCAAACAAGTTTTTAGAAATCAAAAAAGTAATACAAGAAGAAAGAGAAAAACAGAGAAAAGCAAAAATTGCTGAAATTGAAAGAGAGAGGATGCAAACCCAAGAAAAGCTTACAATTGAAAAAAATAATGAACTTAAAGCTAAAGAAGAGGAGCTGAGAATAGAAATCAAATTAGGCAAAGAAAGAAAAAAAGAATTACAAAAATTTGTTCGACTTGAACAAG
>MDSV01189725.1_pt1 | contig 11671 bp, 8 predicted proteins | sample 810851 | NCBI WGS metagenome assembly MDSV01 (sample SAMN05326640, study PRJNA326480) | marine metagenome | isolation source: seawater | place: Atlantic Ocean: North East | collected 2012 | reverse complement strand
TTTAGATATGATAACAGATTATAATCGCCTATCAGGGCTTCATAAAGTTGCAATTCTTTTTTCAGTTTTAGGTGAAAGCCTTGCTATGTCTCTTATTAAGGGCTTATCTCGTACTGAAGTAAGAAAAATAAGAGCTACCATTCGGGAAATGGATAGCGTTTCGTTTACTTTGAAAAGACGAATAATGGAAGAATTCTATTTTGGTTTTTTAAGTGAACAATTTTCTGAGGAAGGCGGAGATGATGAGGATGAAGGACCAATCAAACCATTTGAATTTTTAACTGAAATGACTGATGAGCAGCTTGTTGCATTACTTGCAAATGAAGATGTCCCGGTGATAGCTATAGCATTAGCTCAATTAGATTCATCCAAAAGAATGTCTATCTTAGAACGTATGCAGCCTGAAGAGAAAGGTAAAGTTTTAATTGAACTTGGCAGTTTGCAAGATGTCCCTTTAGAGGCGATAGTAGAAGTTGCTGGTAAATTAAAAGAAAAAGCATCTTACTTACCTAAGCCGGTTGAGTTTTCTAGAGGAGGAGCTAAGGAGATAGCTGATTTAATCGTAGAGATGGGTGCAGATGAAGCTGAAAGGTATATGCAGACTCTTCAAAATGAAAATCCTGAATTATATAAAGATGTTAAAACGCTAGTTCTAACTTTTGAGGATATTTTAGCTAACTTCCCTGATGGAATTTTAAGAGACCTTTGTAATAGTGTTGAACTTGAGGCATTAGCGATGGCAATGAAAGGGATTGAACAAGAGACTATTGACAGAGTTGTCGGTAATTTACCTCAAAAAAAGCAAGCTATGTATGAACCAGTTGAAGGCCCAAAGCCCAAAAGAGAGGTTGATGATGCCAGAAAAATTATTGTTACTGCGGCAAAAGCTATGGAAAAAGAAGGTGCTTTTAATTTAGCAGATATGATGGGTGGCGGAGAAATGATTGAATAACTGTTGATCTAATCTTCTTTAATTTTAAAAAAGCCCTAAATTTTTGGGGCTTTTTTGTTAACTATTTTAATAATTTTGGTTTTGACTGAATGTAGACCCAATATACTGTAATTATAGCAATTATAAGTGTTAATATACTGGTTATGTCAGGATCAATGCCTAAATCAAGATTTTTAATCCCAGCTCCAGCAATAAATGCTAGTAAGATTCCCATCAATGACTCTCCTGCGATTAAGCCAGATGACAAAAGAATTCCTCTTTGAAGTATACTGTCTGGTTCTCCTTTTGTTTTATTCTCTGATAGAATGAAATGAGCCATTATTCCACCTATAAGAATTGGGGTAGAAAGCCCAAAAGGTAGATAAATACCAACAGCAACAGGCATAAGGTGAAGTCTAAAATCACTATCTTTTGTCTCAAGAAAATAGTCAATTATAAGAATTATAATTCCAAGTGCACATCCAACAAGAACCATATTCCAAGGAAGGGCACCATCTCCAAAAAAGCCTTTTGCGAGGCTTGCAAATAAGCCCGCTTGAGGTGCAGCAAGTTCTCTACCGCCAATTCCACCCGGAGTGTTTTCATGAAGCAATTGCATGATTGGAGCCATTACTAGAGAAGCAATGGCAACGCCAGCGATTTGCATTGTTTGTTGTCTATAAGGTGTTGCTCCGACAATCTGACCAGTTTTAAGGTCATTGCAAACATCTCCTGAAGTACATGCAGCACAGCATACTATGGCAGCTACACCAAGCGTAGCTATCATTCCTTCTGTACCAGAAAACCCAAAGATATAAAGCATACCACCAGTAAATAGCACTGCTGTAATTGTCATGCCCGAAACCGGCGAATTTGAGTTTCCAACTAGTCCTACAATATAGGATGCAACTGCAGTAAAGAAGAATGCCATTACAATCATGATTATTGTTGTCACTGCAGCAATTGCAGCATTATTTGTGATGTAAAAATAAACGCCACCAACCAAGATAATAGCAACTGTAGAAAATATATTAATTGCTTTTGATGATATATTTTGTTCATTTAAAGGAGTATTTCTTTGATCTGAATTTATTTGGCTTTTCCGCAATATCTTAATAGCATCAATCAATCCTTTTCTCACTTTAAAGATTGAGGCGATACCACCAATTACCATGGCTCCAACGCCTACGTATCTTATTTTTGTGGACCATAGAGCCCATGCCCCATCAGCAGGGTGTGAAACGTAGTCTAACCCACCACCCAACAAAGGTATGCCGATTAACCAACCTATTGAACCCCCAATAAAAATAAGTACTGCCACATTTAGCCTAACAATGAATCCTACAGCAAGTAAAGCAGGAGATATATCGCTGCCAAAAAAGAATATTCTACTACCACTTAACATTGCTGTTTCAAGATTACCTTTAAGAATTCCAGCAAATGAAATTAATCCTTTAAATGCGCCACCAACTAACGCTCCTTTAATAATTGATGTTGCGCTATCCGATTCAGCATCATCTTGTCCAGCTTCTAGTACAGATGCGCATGCTAGCCCTTCAGGGTATTGTAGGTTGTCTTCATTTTTTACGATGAAAACCTGTCTCATTGGGATCATAAACAATATGCCAAGTAATCCTCCTGTAAAAGCAATGACAGTTGTAAGGTACATATCAAATGATTGCCAAACGCCGATTAATATCAATGCGGGCATTGTGAAAATTATTCCTGCTGCTAGAGATTCACCTGCAGATGCAGCTGTTTGAATTTGATTCGCTTCTAAAATTGAGTTCGAAGTCCCACTAATTCTGGAAAAATATTTTAAAGCTAGCATACCAATAACAGCTGCAGGGATGGAAGCTGATACGGTCATTCCTGCTTTAAGCCCAAGGTAAACATTAGCTGAGCCCATTATTACAGACAACAATAAACCTAAAACAATTACTCTTAAATTTAATTCTGGTAATAATTTTGAATCGCTTTGCATAAAATCCTCTGCATTATATCATTGAGTAACATTACGAAATTAGTTTAATTATAATGAACTATATTTTCACCTTCAATTACTTCACCAATAGTATAGGTATTTGTAATGTCATTTAACGCTTTTCCTACGGAATCAACAGAATCACTATCAACAATGAAAACCATACCAATACCCATGTTAAATGCTTGGTACATTTCGTCCTCTTCAACATTGCCAAGGTCTTTTAGAGCATTAAATATTGGGAGGGTTGGCCAAGTTCCTTTTTGAATTTTTACTGAGCACCCATTAGGTAATATGCGGGGTATGTTCTCCGTTAAGCCTCCGCCTGTAATATGTGCAATTCCATTTATATTTATTTTTTCATTTAACAATTTAAAAACATGGTTAGTATAGTTCATATGTGGCTCTAGTAGCGCTGCTCCAACTGTATTATTAAGACTTTCAAGATATGTATCAACTTCATAACCCATATTTTTAAAGAAAATTTTTCTTGCTAGTGAATATCCATTTGTATGTAAGCCATTTGATGGCAGGCCTACTAAAACATCACCTGGTGAAATGTTTTTACCAGTTATTATTTTATTTTTTTCAACTATGCCTGTTATAACGCCAACAAGATCATGTTCGCCTGGTAAATATGTGTCTGGCATTTCAGCGGTTTCTCCACCAACAAGTGATACGCCAATTTCTTTGCATGCTTTTGTCATACCTTCGACAATTTTATCAACAATCAAAGGGTTTAGTCTATCATTTGCAATGTAATCTAAAAATGTTAATGGTTTTGCGCCCATTACCAAAATATCGTTAGCACATGCGCTCAAAAGGTCTATGCCGATTGTATTAAATTTTTTCATTTTTCTGGCAATGATTGTTTTGGTTCCTACACCATCAATGCTTTGGACCAAGACGGGGTTTACATAGTCTGATAATATTTCTTTGATACTATATAATGACCCGAAACTTCCAATGCCAGTGAGCACTTCTTTTGTATGAGTACTTTTAACTTTTTCTTTAATTAAGTCTACCGCTTTATTGCCTGCTTCGATATCTACACCTGCAGATTTATAATCTGTTTTTTTATCGTTCATTATTTTATTTTTTCTCTTAGTCCATTTGTCCAGAGATTTTTCATTTCCTCAACTTCGATATTGATTGCATCATTGATTATTAATTTTTGATCTTTGGAGGTTTCTCCAATTAATTCCAAATTGATATTATTGTTATTAAAAATTTCATTTACGTTTTCAGTCTTTGAATCTTCTACTTCAATTATGAAGCCACCAGTTTCTGAAAAGAGTAATTTTTCAATTGATAATTCTCCTGGGATAGTTACAGAGCATCCGATGTCATTTTCAAAAGTCATTTCAGATAATGCAATAGCGATTCCACCATCAGAAATATCATGGCATGATTCAATTAGTTTATTGTCAATACAATCTGTGATAGCATAGATTTGATTTTTTACTTCATTTAAATCTGCGTTAGGGATATTAGCGCCCAATTGATCAAAAAGACTGTAATATAAGCTCCCTCCAAGCTCATCTTTTCTTTTTCCTATCATAAATATTTTTGAATTAGTTTTTTTAAAGGACATAGTGATTGCTTTATCTACATCATTTATTTTCCCTAAACAGCTAATAATTGGGCTCGGTGGTATTGAACCTGATTTTGATTCGTTATAAAAGCTGACATTGCCTGCTATAATTGGTGTGGCAGAATCTGGGTGTTCTTTTAGTTTTACTCCTTTACATGCATCTGAAACCCCTTTCACTGCTTCAACAAATTCCCACATTTGGTGAGGCTTTTCTGGATTGCCAAAACATAAACAATCTGATAGGGCATGTGGGTTAGCTCCGACAGCAGCGACATTTCTCATCGCTTCAAGTGTGGCGTTTACTCCACTTAGATATGGATTTATTTTACTTTGGTTTGGATTATGATCTGTGGAAAGGGCAATGCCAACTTTTCTTATTTCCTCTGGATATTCATCACTGTTGAATGGGGCCATAACCCCAGCGTCACTCATACCTGATTCAATTATAGTTCTTCCTTGTACTTGCTTATCATAAGATTCAAAAACCACCGCTCTTGATGCAATATTTTCATGCGATATCATTTCTCTTATTATAACATTAAAATCTTTAGGGGTAGAAATTTTAGGTTCCTTAAAAAAATTATTTGGGTTTTTATACTCTCTGTCATATATAAATCCTTTTGTGACTTCCTCAGCAAGAGCATCTACGATTTTTTGACCATTATTATATACTGTATAATTTTTATCATCTTGAATTTTACCTATTACCGATGCTTTTGCTCCGGAGGATACATTAGGGAGATCAAAATCCTGATTATAGTGCTTAACTATTTTTTCTGTTAAATCTGGAGGACTGACCCACATAAACCTTTCTTGTGTTTCCGAACATAAATACACACTTGGATGTAAATCATTCATCCCAACATGAACTTTATCTAGCCATACCTCTGAACCATAGCCCGATGTTTCAGCTAGTTCTACGCTTGCACAAGCCACACCGCCAGCTCCTAAATCTTTAAAGCCTACTTTTTCACATAAGTTATTTTTTTGCAAATATTTAAATAAAGAGTATGTTGATTTAAGCAGATGCCTTTCTAAAAATGCATTTGGTTCTTGTACAGCCCCTTTATTTTGCTCTTTTTTTTCTTCTTCTAGCTCCAGCGAGGCAAAGCTTGCACCACCAAAGCCACTATTGTCTGTTGGCTTACCTAATAAAATTAAATCATATCCATTCGATTTTTTAGGAGCATAAGAGTGAATGATATGATCCTCTCTTACTATTCCCAAGGTTACTAAAGTAACAAGGCAGTTATCATTATATCCGCTATCGTAATATATATCTCCACCAATATTAGGAATCCCTAAAGGATTTCCATAACCAGCAACACCAGCAACAACCCCATCATGTATCCACTTTGTTTTATTACTATCTATTTCACCAAATCGAAACGAATCTGAACAAGCAATTACCTCTGCACCCATGCACATCACATCTCTGACGTTTCCACCTACTCCTGTTGCAGCGCCTTCATAAGGCACAATTTGTGACGGGTGGTTATGAGATTCGTGACTCATTACAACGCACCATCGATATCCTTTTTTATCTGTTGTGATTGCTACAACCCCAGCATCCTCTTTTGCGCCAAGCACAACATCAGGGCTTTCAGTAATGAATTGTTTTAGGTGGTTCCGACTGCTTTTATATGAGCAGTGTTCTGATCCTTGAATAGAAAATAGCACTAATTCTGCAAGAGAAGGGGGCCTGCCAAGCATTTCATTTTGTATTTTTTTCCCTTCTTCTGGGGTAAGAGCTATATTTAATTCAGAAAGTTTATTTTTTATCTGATTATCGTTTAGCCCTGAAAGATCAATTATTTCTTTCGTGAAATTCATTGATCAGCGGATTATAGTTTCATGTCTTTGTGGGCCAACAGATATTATAGTAATTTTACAATCAACTTGGTCTTCAATATATTTAACATAATTATGCAAAGTTGGTGGGAGTGCATCAAACCCTTCTTTAATCATATCTGGCATTATGTCTCCCCAACCATCTAAAGTCTCATAAACAGGTTTTGAACTTCTAAATTCAGATAATGACGCAGGCATTTCTTTTATTATTTTATCACCAATTTTATAAGCATAGCATACAGGAAGTTTTTTAAACCCAGATAAAATATCAAGTTTTGTAAGCGCGATTTCTGATAGACCATTAGTTCTCACTGCTTGTCTTACTTGTACTAAGTCTAGCCACCCAACTCTTCTTGGCCTTCCTGTAGTCGTTCCGTATTCATTGCCCTTGTCTCTAAGTGCTGTTTCCTCATAACCTTCAAGTTCAGTAGGGAGCGGGGATTGTCCTACTCTACTAAGGTATGCTTTTGTTACACCAATTACCCTATCAATTTTTCTAAAAGTTATACCTGTCCCAGATGAAATATGCCCAGCAAGAGTATTACTGCTAGTGGTGTGTGGATAAACGCCATGATCAACATCTAGGCTTATGCCTTGTGCGCCTTCAAATAATATAGATGATCTATTTTTGTATGACTTATAAAGGTCAACAGAAATATCTGATATGTAAGGTTTTAAAAATTTTCCAAACTCAATGTATTCATTAAAAATATCATTCTCAATAAGATCTGAAGTGTGACCAAAAGCTTTAATTAATGTCATATTAAAGCTAAATGCTTTTTCTAATTTGTTTTTGAATATTTCTGGCTCTAAAAGGTCTATCATCCTTATTCCATGTCTATACATCTTGTCACCATACACTGGCGCAATGCCTCTTTTAGTGCTCCCTGCCGCAAGTTCACCTTGATGTTTAGTTAGAGCAATGTCCATTTCAATATGGTATGGTAAAATAATGTGGGCGCGATCACTAACCTTTAAATTTGGATCAACACCTTTTTCTTGCAGGTATTTAATTTCTTTGATTAGTGCCGAAGGATCAATGACGACTCCATTGCCAATTACACTTACAGGATGATTGTATAAAACTCCAGAGGGGATTAGATGTAATTTATATGTTTCACCATTTACAATAACGGTGTGACCTGCATTATTCCCGCCATGGAATCGTACTACATAATCAGCTTCACCTGCAAAAAAATCGGTAATTTTTCCTTTCCCCTCATCACCCCATTGAGCGCCTATTATTGTGGTAATTCTTGAAGAATTTTTTGACATATAGTTAATTATATTTTATAAAAACATTTAATTTTTTAATTAAACAACATTGAAGATTAATCAAACTAGTCTTTCAATTAAAGCTCTATTGTTATTGGATTTTAGATTTTCCTTTATACCCTGCTTTTTTTTTAGCCCAGGTAAGTAATCGTTTTATTGGGGGGAAATAATCAGCCAAAATAATTAAACCGGGGATGCCAAATAGCCATCCTTGAAAAATAGGAATTAATCCGCCTATCAGGCCAATTATAACCAAAATGATTCCAAGCGCAATTCTGAGAGTATGCTTCATATAGTTTAATCGGATTATACTAGATTGAAATTAATAAATATCCATTTATAAAAGTTCAATCTCTTGATTCTTATTAAAAAATTATTTTATGCTATTGCTATATTCACATATATGAAAGTAAAGATATAGCTTATGAAATTTGAAAGATACAGTTATAAGAAAAAAAATAATCAAGAAATGATTGATCATTCTCATAGTTTTCTTCAACTAATGTTAAGTAGGAGGAGTATAAGAGATTTTTCATCTAAAAAAATTTCAGATGAGGTGATTGAAAATATTTTAAAAACGGCAATAAGCTCACCATCGGGAGCCAATAAACAACCGTGGAGCTTTGTGATTGTAAAAAACAAAAACATAAAAAAGAAGATTAGAAATGCAGCAGAGCAAGAAGAAAAAAAGTTTTATAGTCAAAGAGCAACTGATGAGTGGCTAGACGATTTAAATAAATTTGGAACTACATGGGAAAAACCATTTCTTGAGGAGGCGCCCGTATTGATCATTATATTCAGGCAATCATATGATAAAAGTGGTAGCAAGAGAAGAAAAAACTACTATGTCAATGAGTCTGTTGGTATTGCTACTGGTTTTTTGCTTACTGCAATTCAAAATGCTGGGCTTGTTTCTTTAACTCACACTCCCAGTCCAATGGGGTTTCTTGAAAAGATACTAGAGAGACCTAAAAATGAAAAAGCATATTTACTTATACCTATAGGTTTCCCTGCAAAAGAGGCCCAAGTTCCAGTTTTAGATAAAAAGCCATATAGTGAATCTGTGAAGGTGCTTTAACATGATAAAAATATTTGTAACAGGGGGGACTTTCGACAAAGACTATGATGAAAAAAATGGGGAGCTTTACTTCAAAAAAACTCATATGAATGAGATTTTAGCATTAGGTAGGTCCAAGGTTGAAGTTAGTATTGAAACACTTATGATGCTTGATAGTTTAAATATGAAAGAAAAAGATAGAGAATTAATTATTAATAAATGTAAAACAGCTACTGTGAATCAAATTGTAATCACTCATGGTACAGATACAATGATTAACACAGCAAAAGCTCTTGGTGCCAAGCATTTAAAAAAAACAATTGTATTAACGGGTGCAATGATACCATATAAGTTTGGCACGTCAGACGGTCTTTTTAATATTGCTAGCGCTCTGGCCTATGTTCAGACAATGGTGCGTGGGGTATACATTGCGATGAATGGTAGGGTTTTTAGTTATGATAAAGTAATAAAAAATAGAGAAACAGGAATTTTTGAGGAAATAAAATGAATGAGTTAACAATTTATCACAATCCAAGATGTAGTAAGAGCAGACAAACGCTACAAATAATTAAAGACCATGGAATACGACCAGCTGTTGTAGAGTATTTAAAAACACCTTTAAAGAAGTTTGAACTTGAGAATATTTCTAGATTATTAAATAAGAGACCTAAGGAATTTGTAAGAAAAAATGAGGCTGATTTTAAAGAAAATAATATCAAAAATATCATTGAAAATGACACTGAACTAATTAATGAAATGGCCAATTTTCCTAAAATTATTGAGAGGCCAATTGTTATTTCTAACAACAAAGCTGTAATAGGTAGGCCACCGGAGAAGGTATTAGAGCTATTAAATCCGTAAAGTTCCCAATTTATTGTTTGCAAAGTAAATATGTAAAATGAGTTAAAAAAAATATAAAATTAAACTTGACACACATCGTTTTCAGCGGTTAGGTTTATTATACACGTTCTTGGGAGGATGCAGGTAGGACTTTACTATCTATACGTCTAAAAGAGAAAAAAATAAACTAAATAGTTGTTTTTTTACTCGGTACACAAGGATTTTGAAAAAATTTGATTAATGTAAACTGGAGGCAGTAAAATGGGAAAAATCTCAAAAATAATCTTTTTCTCTTTAGCTATGTCATTTGCGTATTCGCAAACAACAGGTAAGCTTAGAGGTGTTGTAACATCATCGGATGGACAGCCACTCGCAGGTGCTAATGTCATTGTTGACGGAACCACGAAAGGTGCCGCTACTGATGGAGAAGGTAAATACACAATATTAAATGTTGAAGCTGGAATTTACAGTGTAACTGCATCATATATCGGTTACCAAAGTAGTACTGAGTCAAATGTTTCTGTAAAAGTTGATTTAACTACTCCATTGGATTTTTCAATGCAAACATCTGCTGTAGAGGGTGAAGCTGTTACAATTGTTGGTGAAAAAAGACTTATTGAGAAAAGTGCTACAAATTCTGTAAGGTCTGTAAGTTCAGAGGAAATTCAAAACTCTGCTTCAAGAAGTGTATCTGGTATGCTTGATATGCAGGCAGGTGTTAATATTACAAATGGTAGATTATCAATTCGAGGAAGTAGAGCTGAAGAGGTTGCTTACACTCTTGATGGTGCATCTATCACTGATGTTGTAAATACGGGTAGAGATATTTCAGCTATCCCTGAAGCACTTGCTGAAATTTCAGTAGAGTCTGGTGGTTTTGGCGCTCATATTGGTGGTGCCAACTCAGGTGTTGTTAGGCAAACATTAAAAACTGGTGGTAATGAAGTTGCTGGGACTGTTCGTTTTGAAACAGGTGATTATGGTCATACAGATCTTACTGCTACCGTTGGCGTTCCGATTGGTGATAAAGTAAAAACTTTTATAGCGCTTCGTAGTAATCATGTTGATGATTGGGACCCAACTTATTATAAAGATTTTTCAATAAATGAAGGGCAACCACTTGAAAGTACGGTTTCTGGTACAACAATTGATGGGGAAACTGTTGCAATTAATTTTAATTCTGGCGGTAAAAATGGTGTAGCTCATAGAGCTCAAGACATCTTGCAAATTAATGCTACTGGTACTGTCGATCTTGGTCCTTTGAATTTACGTTTATCTGCAGTAGTTGATAATAATACATATGAAAGTAATGGCCTCCCTATTTATTATATGCACAACACTGAGAGGCTTCCTAAAGCCGAGCGTAAACTAACCATGTATAATGCTAGAGCTAATTACTTTTTAAATCCAAATATGTTGCTTTCAGCTGGACTGAGTACTTTTAAGAGAACATTTGAAAAATATGATGATGCAATGGGTAAGCCAAATAATTTTGGAGACCTTATTGGGTGGTACGACTCAACATCTGTTGCTGCTGCTGGAGTTGATGCATCTTGGTGGGCTGGTGGAAACACTAATTTTGCCACTCCTGGAGCTACATACATATCTCCAGCACCATATTATGTAGCTAATACATTTGCTTTTTCTAGACCTGGAGATGTAACAACTGATTATGATAAAAACGAGCGTACTTCTCTTGGTTTTGACGCAGGTCTAACCTGGCAAAGAGGAGACCATGAAATACGCGCTGGGTTTGACTATAAAAAATATTCTTATCGTATTTATGAGCTTAGCTTAGGTGCTATGTATGATGTAAATAGAGCTATTGCAGACCCCGAGAATGGACTTACTAGGGAAGAGGCGGTAAGCGGAAATAGTTCATTAATTACAAATTTACTTTCTATTTCTAATAGAGATGGTCAAATTGGTTATGATGACTATGGTAATGAGGTAAATAATGGGTTTGATGGACCTCGCGAACCAACGGTTACATCTTTTTACATTAATGATAAATTCGAATCTGGTGACTTAGTAGTTAGCGCAGGTGTTCGTATGGATAATTTTATGATGGATGATTTTAAAATGAAAGACCCTGCTAATCCAGGATGGGATAAATCTAACCAAGGTGTATATGAAGAA
>MDSV01128761.1_pt1 | contig 11671 bp, 11 predicted proteins | sample 810851 | NCBI WGS metagenome assembly MDSV01 (sample SAMN05326640, study PRJNA326480) | marine metagenome | isolation source: seawater | place: Atlantic Ocean: North East | collected 2012 | reverse complement strand
CGTGATTTGGGTAATACAGTGATTGTGGTTGAGCATGATGAGCAGACGATTCGGACGGCGGATTATGTGATCGATATGGGGCCGTTGGCTGGGTTTAAGGGGGGTGAGGTTGTTTTTGCGGGTCCAACCAAAAAATTACTACTGGCGAACACGTTGACGGCGGATTATTTACGGGGAGATCGGGAGGTGGAGGTGCCGGTGAAACGGAATCGTCCGAAGCGGGGTTGGCTGGAGCTGAAAGGGGCTACGGCGAATAATTTAAATCGAGTGAATGCTAAGTTCCCGATTGGTTTATTTACTTGTGTTACAGGGGTTTCCGGAAGCGGGAAGAGTACGCTTGTTGATCAAACATTAAAGCGTATTTTGGGACAGCATTTTAATGGTTCGAAGGATTTACCGGGTGCGCACAAGGAGGTGCGTGGATTGGATTTGGCAGATAAAATGATTGTGATTGATCAGTCGCCAATTGGGCGAACTCCGCGATCGAATCCGGCGACATATACAGGTGCCTTTACCGAAGTTCGAACCCTTTTTGCCTCGTTGCCAGCCTCAAAAATACGGGGTTATAAGCCGGGTCGCTATAGCTTTAATGTGAAGGGCGGGCGCTGTGAACGTTGCAAGGGAGATGGGATTCTTAAGATTGAGATGCATTTTTTGCCAGATGTATATGTTCCGTGTGAGCAGTGTCAGGAGAAGCGATATAATCGGGAGACGCTTGAAGTTACGTATAAGGGACTGAATATTTCGGAAGTACTTAGTTTGAGTATCCAAGAGGCGACAGACTATTTTGAGGCGGTTCCGAAAATTGCTCGAAAATTACAGATGTTGTGTGAGGTGGGATTAGGATATTTGAAGTTGGGTCAGCCAGCAACTACCTTATCGGGAGGGGAGGCGCAGCGGGTGAAGTTAGCAAGTGAGTTGAGCAAACGCTCGACGGGTCGTACGATCTATATTCTTGATGAGCCGACCACCGGATTGCATTTTGCAGATGTGCATAAACTTCTCGAGGTGCTGGAGCGATTGCGTGATGAAGGTAATACAGTGATTGTGATTGAGCATAATCTAGATATGATTAAACGTGCTGATTATGTGCTGGATATGGGACCGGGCGGGGGCGTCAATGGGGGTCATTTGGTGGCAAGTGGTACGCCTGAGCAGGTGGCCGCTTGCGAGGCTTCATACACAGGGCAGTATTTGCAGGAATTACTTTAAAAGCAGATTTGGAATCCCAGTTTACTTAGTTTGTGTTCGGTTTGTTCGGATGCGTTATGCAGCCGGAGTTGGGTGGCGTTAAATTCTCGGCGGAGGGGATAGTTTTTTCGAAGTTGATCGAAGTGAATGGCGCGTTCAATTTCATCGGCAGGTAGATTTAAGCGGAGTTGTTGATCATCGTGCTCAATCGAATAGACGTTCTGTATAATGTGATGCAAGAGGGCTTCTTCGGTTTTAAAAAGAGTGGCATCAACTTCGAGATAGGGAACGGGTGCTTCGGGGATATCTGCTTGATGATCCCAGCTGGGGGTGAGGTTGTATTTCTTACAAAGGGCTTGGTAGCAAGCAAGGGTTCCATTGAATTTTCCCTCAAAGGAGTGTCCAGCAATATGCGGGGTGGCCAACGTAGCTTGCTGGATGCAGTCGGGGCGGATTTGGGGTTCGGGGTTCCATACATCCAGTATGGATGCGGTTAGGATTTGTTGCTCTTGGGTATGAAGCCAGGTGTCGTAATCACAGATACCGCCTCGGGAAGTGTTTATGAAAATGGCGCCGGGTTTTAGAGATTCAAAAAAATCATATGAAGCAAGATTAGCAGTAGGCCAGACACCTTCTTCGGTGAGGGGGGTGTGTAGCGTTATAATGTCACATTCGGGTAACAGGGAAAGAAGATGGGTATGCTTGAAGTCAGGTTCTTGTGCTGCTCGGGGAGGATCATTTTGAAGGATATTTAGATGGAGGGCTTGGGCTTTTTTGATGACCGCGCGACCGACATTTCCACAGCCAATCACGCCTATGGTTTTTTGGTTGAGTGAAAAGGATTTTTTTTGGGTGAGGTGAAGGAGCGAGGCGGTGATGTGTTCGGCAACGCTATTGGCATTGCATCCTGGTGCCGCGCTCCAGCTAATGTCATTTTGATCGAGCCAATTGGTGTCCATATGATCGGTCCCAGCGGTAGCAGTTCCGACAAATTTAACGGGGGTTCCATCTAGAAGTGCGGCATCGACTTTTGTTTTGGAGCGAACGATGAGCGCATCAGTTTGTAGTAGGTGCTCTCTAGTGATATCCCGATCTGGACATATCGTGCATGCGCCTAAAGTTTGGAAGGCGTGTTTTCCAGAAATAACCGTTTCTGCACAAACTATATTCATTGGGATTCGTTTCGTTGAAAGAGGCGGGTCTTCTTAATCTTTTTGATCTCGTTTTTGATCAAGCCACTTTCGGAATTCTTTTTCTTTTTCGGTTGGATGCTGTTGAGAGTGCTGGTGGTGACGACCGTGGGTTGCATTTTTTTTCCATAAATGAGTAAACCTAAATTTAGCGGTTGCTACTAAAATGAGAAAGAAGGTAAGTAGACCAGTGATAATCGCAATAATCGTCCCTTTTTGTTGATATATTCCAGTTCCATCTTCTTGAGAAAAAAAGGAGAGCGAGATCAAGGATCCGGAAATAAAAATAATGATACAGACAAATGATGCAATGGGATCAGGTCGAATCGTGAAATGGGGTACTTTACTTGGTGGTTTTAAATTCATAATTGTTCTATAGCATAGAAAAAATAAAACGAAATTGAAGCGGTAATTAGATTTTTATTTTTGATCAGATTGTTAACGTTCTCTTCTTTATTTTTAATAGTTTAAAGATGAATATCTATTGTTATGGATTGGTTTAAAATAAGTTTATTGGCTTTTATTCAAGGGATTACGGAATTTCTTCCCGTGAGTAGTTCGGGGCATTTGGTATTGTTTAAGCATGTGGTTGGGCTGGAGTTTGCAACGGGGGCGACATTGGAAATTGTGCTGCATGCGGGCACATTGATCTCTATTTTGATCTTTTATCGAAAACGAATCACGGTGCTGTTACGTGGGGTTATTGCGGGTGAGCGTTTGTCTCGCCGGTATATGGGGTTGATTGTAATAGGGGTTCTGCCTGCGATTGTACTAGGCTTATTTGCACGGCACGGCTTGGAGGGGTTATATGAGCGACCGGAATGGGCGGCAGTTTTTCTACTTATTACAGGTGGATATTTGCTAGGAACCAGTGGCATGAAAGCTACGACGGATACGTTGCGACCTGTATCTGCTGTCTGGATTGGATTGGCACAAATGGTTGCTTTATTACCGGGGATTAGTCGTTCTGGATCAACGATCTGTACGGCGCGTCTATTTGGAATTGAACCAAAAAAGGCGGCTGAATTTTCTTTTTTGATGTCGATTCCTTTATTAATGGGGGTTGTACTTTATGAGGGGATAAGTTGGATCCGTTCGGAGGCGGTCCTTTCGGTCGATGGCTGGGCATTGGGTTGGGGCTTCTTTCTCTCTGCGGCGGTGGGCTATGGAGCTCTTACTTGGTTGGTATCTATTTTGGAGCGGGGCCGATTTTGGTATTTTGGTGTCTATTGTTTGGGATTGGGTGTGATCAGTCTTTTATTTTTAGGTTAATGGGATGGGGATGATTGAATTCAATTCTGCTTGCCGAGTCTCTCGTATTTATCCATATTCCTCACATCTTCAGGGCAGGGTGAAATTCCCGACCGGCGGTAAAAGTCCGCGAGCGAAGCGCTTAGAGCTGAGCATGGTGCAGTGAAATTCTGCAACCGACCGTATAGTCTGGATGGAAGAAGATAGTGCAAGGTTTGTGTTTCTCGATGAAACACGCCCTGAAGACTTGCTGTATTTAGGGTGTGATATGAGCTTGGGAAAAGATATGAATCAATCGCCGTTTGATCCGATAGATGACGTAATAGAAGCCTTTACGAATGGCCAAATCGTTGTGATGAGTGATGATGAGGATCGTGAAAATGAAGGCGATTTAATCTGTGCAGCCGAGAAGGTGACCCCCGAAATCATCAATTTCATGATTACGCATGCGCGTGGCTTGGTATGCGTGCCGATGGAGGAAGAGCGTTTGAGGGAGCTAGGTCTCTCCCGGATGACGCCTGCGCATGCATCGGACAAGTATCATACAGCTTTTATGGATTCGGTTGATGTGCGTGAGGGCACAACCACGGGCATCAGTGCTTCGGATCGGGCTGCAACGGTGTCGGCTTTGATGGAGAAGAAGAGTGGTGCTCAAGATTTCATTAAACCGGGTCATTTGTTTCCTTTAAAGGCGGTAAAAGACGGTGTATTGGAGCGGGCGGGCCACACCGAAGGTACGGTTGATTTGGCACGTATTTGTGGATTAAAGCCGGCGGGTGTGATTTGTGAAATCCTTAAAGAGGATGGTGCAATGATGCGGCTGGAAGATTTACGAGCGTTTTCTAATGAACATGGATTAAAGATGACGTCGGTGGGGGAGATTGTGAAGTATCGCCATCGCTACGAAAAACTTATTTCATTGGAGCGAGAAATCCAGATGCCTACGCAGGCAGGTGCTTTTCGATTGCTTTTGTACAGTTCGAAGTCGGATCAGAAAGATCATTTGGCGTTGTTGTGCGGTGAGCCGGATGGGAATAAGCTTCCGTTGGTTCGTGTGCATAGTGAATGTATGACAGGCGACATTTTCAATTCCATGCGGTGCGATTGCGGGAAGCAATTAGAGGCATCGATGAAGGAAATTCAGGCTTACGGATATGGAGCAGTTGTCTATGCTCGACAAGAGGGTAGAGGTATTGGATTAGCGAAGAAGCTCCATGCGTATGAATTACAGGAGCAGGGGCTGGATACGGTTGAAGCGAATCATAAGTTGGGGTTCGATGCGGATGAGAGAGATTATGGTATTTCAGCGCAGATCTTACGAGACATCCAAATGGAGCAGGTGAAGTTATTGACGAATAATCCTGCGAAAATTTTGGGATTAGAGACTTATGGTATTGAGGTAGTTGAGCGGGTTTCTTTGATCTTGCCTACCTCGGAGCATAACGATTTTTATATGGCGACAAAGCGCGATAAAATGGGACATATTATTTAATAGGAGTTTGGGGTGAAGGGGATTCAAGAAAAAGTGGCACCGATTGGTGACATTGAGGTGCATCAGTCGATCGGTACACTGGATGGATTAGGATTGCGTTTTGGTTTAGTTGTTGCGCGATTTAACAATCAATATACCGATGTGTTAGCACAAGAAGCCATTCGTGCATTAGAAGTGTGTGGAGTTAATTCGAAGCAGATTGAGTTGGTACGGGTGCCGGGCGCTTATGAAGTGCCTGTATTGATCGAGAAGATGGCGGCGGGCGGAAAATTTGATGCGCTGATTGCTTTGGGTTTGGTGGTTGAGGGTGAGACTCAGCATGCACAGATGATTATTGATACAACGGGAGCTTCTTTTTTAGAGACCGCTTGCAGGCATGATATCCCTGTGATTAATGAAATTGTGGGAGTTCACACATGGGAACAAGCTGACGAGCGCTGTCGGGCAGGTGAAACAAGCCGAGGTTGGTATGCAGGATTAGCTGCAGTGGAGACTGCACGAGTGTTGCGGCAGGTTGGGTAAGTCATGAAAAAGTCATCTTTACAGGGGCGTCGGCAAACGCGAGAATGGATTATCCAATTCTTGTTTCAGCAAGATTTTAATCCGGAACCGATTGATCAAGCGTTGTCTTATTTTTGGGAAGAGAAGAGCCCAGTGGAAAGTGAACGGTTGTTTGCAGAGCATATTATTCGGGGTGTCATTGAGCATCAGCAGGCATTGGATGAGAAGCTTTCTACATATGCAAAAAATTGGAGTTCAGATCGGTTGGCGGCAGTAGACCGGACGGTTATGCGTCTGGCTCTTTATGAAATGCAATATTGTGATGAGACGCCGCCGGTGGTAGCGATTAATGAGGCGGTTCACTTTGCGAAAGATTTGAGTAGTTTTCAATCAGGGCGGTTTGTGAACGGAGTATTGGATCGAATTCGAAGGGAGCTAAATCGACCGGCTCGAACGCCGAATCGACCTCTGGAAGAATGAGTGTAGATGAACAATTTATGCAGCTTGCCTTGGAGGCTGCTCGGCAGGGAGAGGGGCTCACGCGGCCGAATCCGCCAGTGGGTGCTGTTTTGGTTCGTGAAGAGACAGTTTTGGCGACAGGATGGCATGCGGTTGCGGGCGGTGATCACGCGGAGAGGGCGTGTCTGAATGCGGTTGCTGGTGAGGACCTATCAGGAACCACACTTTATATTACGCTCGAGCCTTGTTCAACATATGGCCGAACGCCGCCTTGCTCTGCTTTTATTTTAGAGCATCACCTGCATCGAGTGGTTGTTGGCACATTGGATCCGAATCCGGCTCATGCAGGACGGGGTATCGAGCAACTTAAGGAGGCGGGTGTTGAAGTTTCTGTGGGCGTGTGTGAAGCGGATGCCCGTCGTTTAATTGAACCGTTTGTTTCGTGGATGGTAAGGAAACGTCCTTTTGTTACTTTGAAATTAGCAGTGACGTTGGATGGGCGCATTGCAGACGCGGCGGGTTCATCGAAATGGATTAGTGGTGGTTCTACTCGAGAATGGCTTCAAGGGTTTCGTCGGAAGGTGGATGCGGTGATGGTTGGCGCTGAGACGGTTCGTCAGGATGATCCCAGTTTGTTACCTCGTCCGGCGGAAGGACGAACTCCATGGCGGATTATTATGGGAGAGGCGATATCTAATAAGGCGCGCGTGGTTTCGGATGAAGCGGCGGAGCGGACGTTAATTAGAACGGGTGAATTGGGTCCGGTCTTGGCGGCGTTGGCAGCGGAGTATGATGTGATGCATCTGCTATGCGAGGGAGGCGGCGGATTGGCGGCTCAGTTGTTGGAAGCGAATTTGGTAGATGAGTTGGTAATGATCGTGGCTCCTAAAATTTTGGGAGCGGATGGGCGTCCTTGTTTTAACTTTATGAACCGTTCGATGGAGTCGCTATTCAAGGGACGATTTATTGATACGGAACAGTTGGGTGAAGATATAGTTATGCGGATTCGGTTTGAGGGGTAGAGATGTTTACAGGAATTATTGAGCGAGTTGGACGTGTTGAACGTTTGGAGCGGAGCGGTGAATCGGGCCGGTTGGTTATTTCGGTTCAGACGAAATTTGATCGAGAGATTCAGTTGGGTGAGAGCATTGCGGTTAATGGCACTTGTTTAACGGTGGCGGCAAAAGAAGCCTTGGGCTTTGTATTTGATGTGTTGGCGGAGACATTTGATAAAACGAGTTTGGGTGCACTTAAATCCGGTGGTCGCGTGAATTTGGAGTTGGCGTTAGCGTTGGGATCGCCTTTAGGTGGCCATTTGGTTTCCGGACATGTTGATGAGACTGGTCGACTGGTATCCGTTGAAAAGGTAGATCGCGATTGGAAATTCCGGTTTTCCGTTTCTTCGGTTTTATTGCCCTTGTTGGTTATGAAGGGTTCGATTGCCATTGATGGAACTTCTTTGACAGTGGCGGAACTTCATGAAGATGGATTTTCGGTTTATATTATTCCGCATACCTTTTCGGAAACGCTTTTTTCGGATTATGAGGTGGGCCAGTGTGTAAATCTTGAGGCGGATTTGTTGGGGAAATATGTGCAGCGAATTATGGAGTTGGGTGGTGGGTCGATTTATCGAGGTGAATCGGCATCGTGAATAAGCGGTCGGTCTTAATTACAGGATGCTCTTCGGGGATTGGTTGGGCAACGGCAGCGGAGATGGCTGCTCGTAATTGGCGCATCTTTGCTACAGCTCGTAATTCGGAAGATATGAAACGAATTGAAGAGGAAGGTTGGAATGCGGTTACCTTGGATGTGTCTTCATCGGATTCGATTGCACAGGCTGTAGCAACAGTGTTGGATGCAACGGATGGTTCGTTGGATGGTGTGGTGAATAATGCGGGTTTTGGGATGCCTGGTGCGATTGAGGATTTATCTCGTGAAGCGATGCAGCGGCAGTTTGAGGTGAACCTTTTTGGGGCGTTGGAATTAACGAATCTTTTATTGCCTGCATTGCGAAAGGGGCCACAGGGTCGAGTAGTTTATATTAGTTCTTTGGTGGGTAGAATGTCGTTGCCGTTTATGGGAATTTATTCGGCTTCAAAATTTGCTTTAGAGGCAGTGGCAGATGCACAACGGATAGAGCTTTCTATGACCCCAGTCCGGGTGGTTTTGATTGCGCCAGGGCCGATTGGAACGCGTTTTTCTTCGACATGTGCAATGGAAGGGGAATCTCGGTTAGACGTGCATAGATCGCGATTCAGTACAGCCTATGAGCGCTATTTTAAGCAGCGGAGAGGTGGGGGTATGAGTGAAGATCGGTTTCGGTTACCTCCGGAGGCGGTGGCGAAGAAGGTGGCTCATGCGTTAATTTCGGATCGCCCAAAGGTTCGGTATCTGGTGACGTTACCGACGTATGTAGCTGATTTTCTGGTTCGCTTTGTTCCGGTGAGATGGCGCGATAGCGTGATGCAGCAGCAGGTGAAGAAGCGGTTTAGTTCTAACTAGCGTTGGCGCGCGGTTTTGATATGGCTGAGAAGGGCGGCAGCTCGTGCGTCTTGTTGTGCGGAGAGCCGCTGTGCTTCGGCTTCGGCTTGATCGAGTTGGTTGGCACGATAATGGGCGAGGGCGAGCATATAGCGAGCGTTGGTAAAGGTGATATCTAGATCAAGTGATTTTTGGCAGGCAGCGGCAGTGGCGGTGAAGTTGTTTAGATAGTAGTGTGCGAGGCCGAGGTTGTAATAGGCGTCTCTCTGATGCGGGTCTTGTTTTATGGCTTGGCGAAAGAGGTCGATGGCTTCGGTGTATGCATTGCTACCGAGTTTTTCAGTCCCTTTTTGTATGAGAGATCGAACTTGGGCTGGATTGAGGGTCTGTTCGGTTTGTGTGAGTTGAAGAGTTATTTCGTCAAGCATGGTTTGGGCTAGGATTTGGCGGGGTGTTTCTTGCGTGCTGGATGCAAGATAGATCGTTACGTAGTTTTGAACTGCTTCAAGATCGTTGAGATAGTTTTTACTAATCATGGCGAGATTGAAATAGAGGGGGGCATAAGCAGGATCGAGTTTGGTTCGTTGATCTAATTGCGCTCGAATGGAGGCGGGGTCTTCGCCGTTTTGGAGGCGAATGAGCGCATGGGCGCTAAAGAGAGCGGGATGGTTTAGGTTCTTATTTTGGGCGGTTTCTATATATTGAAGGGCTTCTAGAAGGGTTCCCTTTTGAAGATGGTAGAGTCCAAGAAGTGCATGAATCGTTGGGTTCTCTGGATTTTGGTTTTGAAGGTTTTGGAGGACGAGATTGGCTTCTTCTAATTGGCCTGCATCGAGGAGGGATACGGCTTGATTAAAAAGAAGCGTGGCGGAACTTCCGCCCAGTTCTATTGCTTTTTGAAAGTGCTGGGTGGCTGTTTGTGGCTCATTGAGTTGCCAAAGAATGAGGCCCAGTTGGTTTGAGCGTTGGATTTTAGCTTCAATGGAGACGGTTTCTCTTAACGATTTTTCCAGTAGGGAGCGGGCCTGAATGAGATCACGTTCTTGGAGTGCTTTTTGTGCTTTTTGATATTCACGATCTCCGGCTTCATTTCCGCATCCTACGAAGAGTAGTAGTAGAGTGGTAAGACCTATAAAAGCATGCAGGATCGATTTCATGAGGGGATTCCTTTCATCCATATCTGGCGGGTTCTGGGGCCGTCAAATTCGCAGAGATATACGCTTTGCCATGTACCTTGCTGCATGCGTTTGTCTTCGATAAATAGGGTTGCGGAAGATCCCATCATGCTTGCTTTTACGTGTGCGGCGCTGTTGCCTTCGGCGTGTGCGTAGTCATTTTCCCAAGGGACCATATGATCAAGGATTTTTTCCATGTCGGCAGATACATCTGGATCAGCATTTTCATTGAGCGTGATACCGGCGGTGGTATGGGGAATAAATAGGGTGAGAATGCCGTTTATGAAATCTTGTTCATGGATATATTGATTTATGAGTGCGTCCACGTTTACGAAGTCGGTTTGGGATGTTGTCTGAATACTAATTTTTTGCATTCCTTCATCTTAGTTGATTCTATTTAGATTTGAAGCTGAAAGTATCATGAGCATGGAAAAGGGACGACAAGGCGTTGCGAATTGACGATAAATGAGTATCTTAATAGTGGTATAGGTGCGAATTAATTATGGAATCGATTGAGTGGAATTGGATATTAGGTTGGGTAGTTTTGCTGTGTCTATCGGCTTTTTTTTCGGGTTCTGAAACGGCTCTTTTTTCACTTTCACGGGATCGGGTGATTGAATTGCGTCGCGGCTCAGTTTCGGTGTCGCGCTTATTGGATGTGCTTGATGAAAATCCGAGTGGGTTGCTGGTGGCGATTTTATTTGGGAATTTAACGGTTAATATTCTTTTCTTTTCGATGAGTACGGTGTTGGGGCATCAAATGCTTGCTACGTGGGGTGCTGGCGGGCAGCTGCTTATTGGGTTCGGGGCGCTGATTAGTATTTTACTGGTAGGAGAGATGGTTCCAAAGGCGATTGGTATCAGTTTCCCTGAATCGGTCGCTCGTTCGGTAGCGCGTCCGTTGCGCTGCTGGTTTCATTTGTTAGGACCTCTTCGCCTTGGTCTGGAAAGAGTGAGTGGTTGGATGACGCCTCCGCATCGACCGTTGGATTTGCATCCAGATGAATTGAAGTTGTTAATTGATTCTACGGTGGGAGGTCAAGGGTTCGGTCGGCAGGAAAAAGCGATTGTGGAAGAGATTATAAATTTGCCAGAGGCTCGGGTGCGTGCGTTGATGGTGCCTCGGGTAGAGCAGACGTTTTGGAATGGCAATTGGTCTGTCGAGAAGGCACTTGCTTTTATGATTGAGCATCCTTTGGAGGTCGTGCCGGTTTATATGCATCAGGAGGAGCAGTTGGTGGGCTACGTGGAGGCGAGTGTTCTGTTTGCAGAAAAAAGAGAAGAGCGGGCGTTGATTGAGCTGGTTGAGCCGTTAATTTTTGTGCCGGAAACGATGCGAGCAGATCGAATGCTTGAGCAGTTTATGGATCAGTCGGTTCGTATGGCGGCGGTGGTGGATGAGTATGGGGGATTGGCTGGAACTCTGACGGTTGAGGATTTATTGCAGGAGCTAGTTGGCGAGTTTGATGCGCAGGAGATGCCGGCGGTGGAGGCTTTAGGGGAGTCGGTGTATCGGCTAGAAGGCCGTTTGAGTGTTCGAGAGTGGCGTGATCTATTTATTGGGTTTATTCCAGTACAGGCGGTGGATGAGTTGGCGTTAGATACGGTAAGTGGATTGGTTATTTCATTGTTGAAACGGATCCCACATGTGGGCGATCGGGCGCGGTTGGGCAACCTTTGCTTTACGGTTGAACAGGTTCGTTCGAATCGAATCGAGTCGGTTTTGTTGGAGTTAGATGTGGGAGTGGATGAATCGAAATGAGTGTTCTTTTTCTGCTGCTAGTTGGATTCATTTTATCGGCTTTTTTCTCGGGTGTGGAGACGGGAAGCTATTCATTGAATCGCATTCGTTTACGGCATGATGTTCGCGAAAAAGAGCGATCGGCGTTGCGATTAGAGGCGTTACTAGCGCATCCCCATCGGTTTATTTT
>MDSV01193396.1_pt1 | contig 11672 bp, 11 predicted proteins | sample 810851 | NCBI WGS metagenome assembly MDSV01 (sample SAMN05326640, study PRJNA326480) | marine metagenome | isolation source: seawater | place: Atlantic Ocean: North East | collected 2012 | reverse complement strand
TTATGAACTACATTCATATCACCACAATATATTATCATTTTTTCTTGTAATTTCATTTTTTTCAAATATTCTAATACTACATTATCCCAATGTATTCTATATTCCGCTTTAGCACCACTATTTGGAGTATATACATATACTAAAATACATTCGGGGAATTCTACAATTCTACTACGACCTTCAATGTCTTCATCTTCTAATTCTAAACTTCCATGATCAATAAATTCAATATTACTCATTATACATACACCAGAATAACCTTTTCGTGCTTTACTACAAACCCAAGTCTGATATTTAAATGGTAAACACTTAAATAAATCTGTATGCATATCTTGACACTTTGTTTCACCAAAACATACTACATCTGGTTTATATACTTCTATACATTTACCCAATTCACTATCCTTATTAAATTCTTTTTTATTCAACAAATTCATAGATTTTCCACGAGCACCATTTATGTTCCAACCAATTATTTTCATAGATAATATATCTTAGTATTACTTTTTTATATTATTAGATTTAATTTAAAATAATCAATTTTATTTGTAAAAAAAATATATTATATTTTTCTTTTATCTATCTATTTATCTATTTATTTATTTATTTATTTATTTATTTATTTATAATATCATTAAATTACTTCTTCTTAGTTGTTTTTTTCTTAACTGGTTTCTTAACTGTTTCCTCTGTCTCGACAGTTTCCTCGGTCTTTACAGTTTCCTCGGTCTTGACAGTTTCCTCGGTTTTTACAGTTTCCTCAGTATCTTCACTCTTATCATTTGCTTTTTTAGCTTGATCTACATATTTCTTCTTATCTTTATCAGACATTTCTTTCCATTTTTTACTCATTTCAGAGTTTACCTTGATAAATGTATTTTCTCCAAGTTTTTCAACAATTTCATTTCGTACATCATTATCGCCTAGAAACATATTATATGGAGTCTTATCACGCTTCTTCTTTACTTTTTCTACAGATACTGGTTCTTCTTCATTTTTCTTTTTAGCTTTTTCTTCATATACTTTTTTATCTTCATCAGACATATTTTTCCACATTTCAGATTTTAATTTGGACATTTCACCAATTTTAATATCTTCGCCATGTTTTTCCTTAAGAGCCTTAGTTACCTCTTGATCGGAACTAAACATTGTATATGCGGTTTTTGCTCGCTTCTTCTTAGGTTTTTTTACAGATTTCTTAAGTTCATCTGGAGACTTATCTGATAGATGAGACCATAGCTCATTCATATCAGTTCCAGTTTTTTCAGAAAGAACTGAAAGAACTTCTAGAGTAAGGTCAATATTTTCGGTGGTAGTGGTAAGTTTTTGAGTAAGGGACATTCTGCTTGTTTTTGGTTAATTTTTTTTTTAAAAAAAATCAATTTTAGGATTTAAACAAAAAAAAATGGCAAATTGGCAAATTGGAAAAAAAAAATTTAATTATTTTTTAATGAATATTAATGAACATATTATTTTTTTTAGACTCAATAATACCCATCTTATCAAATAAGTCTTCATAAATACGATATTTCAATAAAAAATCCTTATCATTTTTACTACTCATATCTGGCCCTTTATTTATTTCTAATAAATAGGCATTAAAATTATTATCAAATATATAATCTAATCCAAATAATTGAAAATAAATATTTTTTTTATTTTTTGTAGATTTATTTTTTTCTAATAATAAATTTTTATAAGAATATTCTAATTTTTTCAAATTATTTATTATATTAGTAATTAATAAAACATAATCTTTATTATCCATATATTGTGCTAATTCAAATAAATCAAATGGATTTTTCTTATAAATATCCATATCTAAATTTAAACTTGTTATATTTTCTTCTAAATTATTCGAACCAGTTGAATCCTTATTTGTATATATACATTTACCATTTTTATAATAATAACTAGTTAATCTACCATTTTTATATACAATTAATAAATAAATTCTTAGATTTATTTTTCTTTTATTAATCATATAAGTATTTTTCATATATTTTTGAACTACTCTAAATTTCTTATCATCATTATTTATTATTTCTTCTAACTTATTTGTCATATGTAATCCCAATTTTCGCTGAATATTTTTTTTCATTATATACATTTCCTTATCTGAAAAATTTTCCTTAAATATTTTCATATGATCTTTATTAGATAATATCCATGTTTCGGGCATTATTTTTTTTGCATTATTCCTACCATATTTTTCTTCTAATAATTTCCATAAATTATTTTTACTTACTATAAAATCACATCCATGTATTCCAAATAATAATTTTTGTTTATTATTACTTTTACTATTTTTAACATCTTCTAAATTTTTTTCTATATTTATTAACTCTGTTTCTATATTATTATAAGTACACGGTAAAAATAATGTCCAATCACCATGAATATTCTTATTTCTTAATATATTATTATCACTTAAAACTGTTTTTACTATTTTTCCAATAACAAATTTATCACATTTATAAAATTCTATTGATTTTTTATTCTTATTATCTTTATTTTTATTAAGTATATTACTATTTTTATTAAATATATTACTATTTTTATTAAATATATTACTATTTTTATTAAATATATTACTATTTTTATTAACTATATTACTATTTTTATAAAAAAATTTATTAGATAGAAATAATAATATAAATATTAATAAAATTATAGAAATGCTATTCATATAACTATATAATATTTTTATAATTTTATTTGTTATTTTATTTGTTATTTTATTTGTTTATATATTTCAAAATCGATATTTAAATATAAAGTATTAATTTAAAGCATGAATCTAGTTATTGTTGAATCACCAGCAAAATGTAAAAAAATTCAAGGATTTCTTGGAAAAGATTTTATTGTTAAGTCATCATTTGGACATTTTAGAGATTTAGAAAAAAAAAAATTAGGCATTGATATAGAAAATAATTTTACACCAAAATATGATATTATGCCAGATAAGAAAAATGTTATTAGTGAATTAAAAACAGCTTTTAAGAAATGTGATACTTTATATTTAGCAGCAGATAATGATCGTGAAGGAGAAGCAATTGCGTGGCATTTAAATGAAGTATTAAATAAAGGTAAAAATACTAGTAAAAGAATTTTATTTAATGAAATTACTAAAAATGCATTAAAAAGTGCTGTAGCAAATCCCGGAGAAATTAATATTAATATGTTTTATGCACAACAAGCTCGTCGAGTCATTGACCGATTAGTTGGATTTCTTATTTCACCATGTTTATGGAAAAATGTTCAATCATCATATAAAAAAGGTGAAGGATTATCTGCTGGTAGAGTACAATCAGTTGTAAATAAATTAATTATAGAAAGAGAAAATACAATTAGGGAATTTGAGAAAAAAACATATTTTAATTTAAGTGGTAATTTAGATTTTAAAACCAATAATATTCCTATAAAATATTCTAAACCTAAAGAATTAGATAAACCAGAAAAAGTTAAAAAAATTTTCGATCTAGTCGATAGTGAAGATTTTATTGTAAAAGATTTAAAAAATAAAAAAAAGAAAGAATCTGCTAAACCACCATTTACAACATCATCCTTACAACAAGAAGCACATAATAAATTATCAATGAGTTCAAAACAAACTATGATGGTTGCTCAAAAATTATATGAAGGTGGACATATTACATATATGAGAACGGATAGTATAATTATTGCTAAGGATGCGTTAGAAGAAATTAAAGAAGAAATACATAAATTATATGGTGAAAAATATTATAAAAATAATACTTTTAAAACAAAAACAAAAAACGCCCAAGAGGCTCATGAAGCATGTCGTGTAACAAAAATAGATGTTCATAAATTACCAGAAAACTTACCAAATGATGAAAGAAGATTATATGAATTAATTTGGAAAAGAACTATTGCTTCACAAATGGTTCAAATGGTTAAAGATGTTTTGGATGTAACTATAAATTTAGATAAATATGTATTTAATTCGTCATATGAGAAAATAGATTTTGATGGATTTATGATTGTTTATAATGTAAAAAATGATGTTAAAAATCAAGCATTACTAGAATTAAAAGTAAATAGTAAACTAGATTTTGTAGATTTTACAGCAGAACAAAAATTTACTACACCAGATGCTAGATTTAATGATAGTTCTTTAGTAAAAAAATTAGAAGATTTAGGTATTGGTCGTCCATCTACATATGCTAATATGGTTAATTCTGTATTAGATAAAAATTATGCGGTCATTAAGGATAATCCCGGAGTGGAAACAGATGTAGTGCATTTATATTTAAAAAATGGTGAAGAATTAGAAGAAAAAATTAATAAAATTCAATATGGTAGTGATAAGGCTAAGATTAATCCAACCCAAATTGGTATAATTGTGAATGATTATTTAACTAAGTATTTTGATCAACTTATTAATTATGAATTTACAGCAAGTATGGAAGAAGATTTAGATAAAGTTTCTGTTGGTACACATATATGGCAAGATATTGTAAAATTAACATATGATAAAATTAAAATTAGTATTGATAATTCACCTAAAACTGTAATTAAAGACAATTATTCTCGTGAATTGGGAATTAATCCAGTTAATAATAGAATAATTGATGTTTATATTGGTCAATATGGGCCAGTTCTAAGAGAACAAAATTCAGAAGCTGGATGTAAACCTAGATTTGTAAGTATTAAGGATTATAATTTAGATGATTTTACATTAGATCAAGCATTAAATTTGCTAAAATATCCATATACAATTGGTACATATCAAGATAAAGATGTAATATTAGATAAGGGCCGTTTTGGTTTATATATTAAATTTGATTCTAAAAACTATTCTTATAAAATTGAAGATGAGTCAAATATTAATTTGAAAAATGTGATTGAATTTATTGATATTAAAAACAGTAGTACTTCAAGTAATGGTGTAATAAAAAAACTAAATGATAAAATATCTGTTCTTAATGGACAATATGGACCATATATTCGTTATGACAATAAAACAAATTATAAAATTTTACTAGATAAGAAAATGAGTGATGAAGATAAAGAAAAATATTTAAATAATCTAACTCTTGATGATTGTAAGGAGATCATTTCTAATTCAAAAAATAAAAAATCTAAATCATCATCGGCCTCAAAAAAAGAAACTAAAGAAGATACTAAGAAAGAGGATACTAAAAAAAAAACTACAACAAAAAAGACTACAACGAAAAAAAAACCAGTTACAAAAAAAGATAAAGATGGAAAAACTAAATAAAATTATTTAAAATAATGTAATTATAAGTAATATAATATAAATGAAAAAATTTCCTCAAATAAAATGGTATCAAACCAAAAATGAAGTTGTAATTTGTATATTAGAAAAAGGAGATAATTATAATATACAACAAAATGATAATTTTTTTATTTATAAAGATGATATTTATGATTTTGAAATAGAATTATTTGATTCATTTACTATTGATAGAACTAGTATTCAACGAAATAATTTAAATATTATACTAAATAAAAATAATGATAAAAATAATGATAAAAATGATATTATAGATGATAAAAATAGTAATGAATGGAATTCATTATTAAAAAATAGTAAATTATATAAATATTTTATATCATTAAATTGGGATAAGTTTATAGATGTAAATAAATCTACAAATATATTAACTGAAGAAACTAATGGAAATAATTCAAATTTATTTGATGAAGATGAATTTAATTATTTGTTAAAATCGGGTGAATTAGATAATATTTCATCTGATTCAGATTCTGAATAAAATATCATTTATTTTTATTATTTTCATCTTTATTTTCATTTTTAATTTCATTTTTAATTTCATCTTCTATAATTATATTTTTGGTAATTTTACTGGCTATGCGTTTTTGAAAAATTAAATAAAGATCAATAAATAAACTGGAAAATAATAAATATAAGGCACAATCAAAAACTATTTTTTTATCAAAATCATTAAAAGTATTATTTGTAAATGGATTAAAACGATATAATAAAAATAGACAAATAAATACTTTTATTATAATATTTAAATCATCTAAATACTCTGGAGCATTATTTTTAATCTGAAAGAAGGATATAAAAAATAATATATATAATAAATATGTAATATATGTATAAAATTTTTCGTACCAAACCATTACTATAAAACTATAAATTATTTTTTTTTAGTTTTTAAAATTAAAATATAGAATATAGTATATTAATGATAGTGTTAGATTATTGTTTAAATAAAAATTGTATTAAATTAGCATCAAAAGATAAACTATTCTGCAATACTTGTTTTACCCAAAATATATATAATTTATTACAACCTTTTCTTAAGGGTTGGTTAATTAGATATAAAACAAATAAATATTATGAATCAATTACAACAATACAATCATTTATAAAAATGAAATCTATTTCTAAATATTTTAATTCTCCACTTTTTCAATCATCATCTTATTTAACACCAGATGAAGGTATTATAAAACATGTATTATATAAAGGAGATAATACATTTCCTCAAAAAAAACAAATTGTTAATTTTCATTGTAAAGGAATGTATTTAAATGGAACTATATTTTATAATTCATATAAAGATGATTCAAAAATTGAGTTTCAATTAGGTGATAATAATTATATGAAATTGTGGAATATAGCTATATTATCTATGTCTAAGGGTGAAAAATGTATTCTTATAGGTTCAAAAGAATATTGTAAAAATGCGGAGTTAATGAATTTTCCTACAAATGAAAATTTGATATTTGAAATAGAATTATTAGAAATAAAAGATATTCAAAAAATTCAAAATATGAGTTTAGAAAATCGTTTAATTAATGTATATAATTATAAAAATGAAGGTGATATATTATATAAAAATAATAATTTAATAGAAGCATCTAAATTATATATAAAAGCGTTAGAATATTTATTTGAAGAAGATGAAGATCCCGAAAAAGCTATACTTATAGAAAATTTATCAAATATATATGAAAAATTAGAACAATGGGGCGAATGTTTAAAATATAGTAAACTAGCACTTTCTACATTGGATAATACTAATATTTACTTATATAAAATAGCAAAATGTTATTTCAATATGAAGAATTATGATAATTGTATTAATATATGTAATAAAATATTATTTAATGAGAATAATAGTAATATATTAGAAATGAAAAAAAAATGTTTATCTATTAAGACTTTTGAAAATACTGATGAAAAAAATATGTATAATATTATATTTAACATCCTCCGTGACACTCATTAAATCTATACTTTTCCATATTAATTAAATATTCAATATTTTTATTACTATTTTTATCACTATTTTTATCACTATTTTTATTTGTTTGAGTATTTTTATATGTATTTTTATTTGTTTGAGTATTTTTATCTGTATTTGTTTGAATATTTTTATCTGTATTTGTTTGAATATTTTTATCTGTATTTGTTTGAGTATTTTTTTTTAATGTATGAATCTTATTATGAATCATTATAATTATTTATATTTATATTTATATTACATATATATTTGTTCTAAATCATTTAAATTTATTTTATCAATTTCAATATTTATGATCTCCCATTTATTATCCATTTTTTTTTCAGATAATAAAGTGTGATATAATACATTTATATTTTTCATATTTACACTATCTGTTAATACATATAAAGTAATAAATTCATCACCATAATGATTACTTCGTATTAAATTTATTAATTCTATAAATCCATTACATAAATCCTTATTCATAGTTTTATTTTTTAAAAAAATACTATCTAAATTATTTAATTTATATAAATCAGTATTATTATACATTATTTTAATTATATTACTATTATTAATACTGTGAAACTTACTATTTTCATTATGTTCTAATATTATATTTGTTATTAATGATTTATAATTTTCTATATCATTAATTGACAAATCTACTAATAAGCCTACATGATCCATTTTTTTGTATAACCCCCATTTATTTGTTTTTCTATTTAAATATACTTGTTTTTCAATTAAATTATAATTTAATTTATTATCTATAACTTCTCTAAAAACACTTGTTTCTTTATTATTTTTTTTTTGAATAAAGCTATTTTTGAAATAAATGACGGTATTTAATAATTCAATATTTATAAAATCTTTATTTTGTTGATATGATTTTTCAATAAGTTTTGTTATACTAGGAGAATAGAATAATATTTCACCATTATTTTCATTTATGTATCCCCATACAATATTATATTTATAATTATCTTCAACAATCTTATAATTATTTAATATCATTTATTACTATATAATAACTTTATTTATATTTCAAATTTACGCACATCTACTACAAATATTAAAGAAAGTACATACTGGTTCTTGAGGAATATGATGTTCTAAATGTAATTTTAAATTTACATAATGTATAAATTCTTGTTTACAAAACTTACATATGTAAATTTTTTGTGTAAACTCTCTAGTAACTGTTTTTTTTTTAACCTCCATAATTTAAATATTTATATATATATATAATTTCAATTTTATATTATTTTAATTTCTATATAAGATTGCTTTATAATATAAAAATTTAGTTAAGAGCAAATTGAATTTCCTCAATACTATTCTTTTCACTTAATAATTTTATGCGTTTATTATTTATAGTATCATCTTCTTGTAATAACAATAATATATCATTATTTTTAATATCCTTAGTTAAGAAATGAGACATATTATTTTCTACATTTTTAACCATATTTAACATAATTATTTTTGGTATAATATTTTTAAAAGTATCAATAACAGTATCAAAATAAATATATATAATTTTTTTCACATTTTCAACAGAACACTTTTCAATTGTACCTATTTCTTCAAACTGACTTTTAAATAAATCAGATTCGGTCCATATATAAGATTCTTCTGTATATATTAATTCTTCAATTTTATTTTTAACTACATCTTTATTTATATTTATTAATTCTGTACATTTTTGTAATACTAATATTTTTAATTTAGGATATTTACTGAAATTATCAATATTTAATATATCATTTAATATTTGAATCAATAAGTTATATATATGTTCTACACAAATATATGATGGATTTTTTAATGTATGTATTGATTTTATTTGATTATCTATTAAACATTTTTCTAAAATTTGAATAGTTGATGTTTGAAAATACATATGATTTCCTTCGCTATCTTTTATAATTTCACCTAATTTATTTTGTGTTATATTTTTTAATGGATCAGTTGTTTTTAATAAATTTCTATATTCTATAAATATATCTTTTATTTGGCGTCCATAATTTAAACTATTTGAAAAGTTTTCTAATGATTCTCTATATGTTTGAACAAAATTAGATATATATAAATTTAATATGAAATTTTTATTATTTTCATCAACATTTATATGTGTACCTAAACTATCTAATTCCTTATTTACATTCATTAATTTTTCTACTAATTGACCTCGAATATTTGGTATTAACTTTTTAATTTCATTTAATAATATATTACTTAAATAAATACTTAAATTTGTTATACCCATTTTAGATTTATCTAGTTTTGAATAAATTGGATGATTATTAAAGTATTCACATTCTTCAATATTACTTTCTTTATAAGTAAGTTCCATTTTATTCTTATTTTTTACAGCAAAATATCCATAATGTAATTTTAAATCATTAGATATATCATTTTTTAAATAATTACTTATATCAGTATTTTCATTCATTAAATCTATTTTAGTCATTATACCTATTGTGCGTTCTCCCTTTTGATCATATTGTTTTATTAATTCTAATGCTGAATCAACTTCAATATCACATCGTGCTGGTAATACACCCATTATAATAGTATTTTCTTGAATTATATAGTGTTTAATAAGATCTTTTATTTGAGTTTTAATGTCTTCGGGTTGTCCTTGATCCGTACATGCTACCATTACTAATCCCGGTAAATCAATTAATGTTAAGTTTGGAACATCTTGGGATGTAATTTTAATTACAATTTCTTTAAAACTTATGCCTTTTTCACTACCCGCATATTGTTTAGTAAATTCTTCAATGTTTTCTCTAATTCTAGTTTCTTCTACTCTAGACATTTCAATTAAATTAAATTCATTTTGTTTTTTGAATATACCATCAGTATAATAACCAAACTGAATATTTATACCATTATTAGTACTATAATTTAATTCTAATTTAATTGGTGTTCTAGTAACCATATTTTTACCAGTTGGTAAAATATCCATTTGGGTAATTGCATTTAAAACCGAACTTTTCCCAGCCGATTGTGTACCTACTACTACTAATTGTGGTATTTTTATAGATTTATTAGAATATAAACTAGATAATTTATTAGCCATATCTATTAATTTTCTATTTTGTAGTATGTTTTCTTGTCCGGATTGTAGGTAGTCACTTATAGAAGAATATATTTTATCTAACATATATTATTATATTTTATTATATTTTATTTTTTTATAAAAAAAAATTTCTAGATTTTTCTGGGAAAATCGCATTTTTACTAATTAAATTTTTTTTTTGTAAAGGATTTTCTGAAGAAAAAAATTTTCAAAAAACTTTTTTTTTTAAGAGTTTCCCCCCCCCCTCTCCAAAAAATAGTCTAAATTAGACAACTAAATTAGACATTTGTCTTATTTAAAAATTTAAATATATTTATATAGTATAGTATGATATACAATTGTATCCGTTGTGGTTATGAAACAAAACATAAAGGTCATTTCATAAATCATCTAAATCGTAAAAAAATATGTAAACCTATACTAGAAGATATTAGTATAGAAACTATAACAAATCATTATAATTTAGAAATAGACAAAATACACCAAAATAACACCAAATACACCAAAAACACACCAAAATTAAATGAAATTACACCAAATTACACCAAAAAAAACATCAAAAAAATGGATAATAAGCAATGTTCTTATTGTGGTAAAGAATTTTCACGAAGGGACAGTTTAACTAGACATTTAAATCGGTGTAAAATTAAAAAAATAGAATTAAATAAACAAGAAAATGAAATAGATTTATTAAAATTACAACAGAAAAAATTAGAAGAAACAGTAGAAAAACTTTTAATAGAATGTAGTAATAATAAGAAAACTTCTAATAAAACTTCTAATAAAACTACAAATAATAATCATCATAATATAAATAGTAATAATACAACAAATAATATAATTAATATTAATAATTATGGCGAAGAAGATACTAAATATATAACAAAAAAATTTATAGTAGATTTACTAAAAAATAAACCTTTTAAGGCAATACCAGAAATGATAAAATATACACATTTTAATGAAGAACATCCAGAAAATCAAAATATAAAAATTACAAATAAAAAAGAACCATATGTTAAAATTATGAAAGATGATAAATGGGAATTACAAGATCGTAAAAATACAATAATAGATTTAATAGATAAACAACATATAAAAATAAATGATCCAAAAGTGGAAAAAAAAATAGAAAATCAATGTACAACACAAGAAAAAATAAACATAGTGCGTTGTAATGAAATGTATATGGAAGAAGATGAAGATTATATGAAGCGTTTATATAATGAGAGTGAGTTAGTAATGTTAAATAATAGTTAAACTTTTTAGAAAAAAGTTTCATTTAATCCATTTTTTAGCAAACTCAGTTAATTTAATTTTGTTTGTTT
>MDSV01177982.1_pt1 | contig 11672 bp, 8 predicted proteins | sample 810851 | NCBI WGS metagenome assembly MDSV01 (sample SAMN05326640, study PRJNA326480) | marine metagenome | isolation source: seawater | place: Atlantic Ocean: North East | collected 2012 | reverse complement strand
AATGCGAGGCTGTCACAATGGTTTGTGTAAAAGTAATAGGAAACCACAACGGAATAACAATGGCTGGATCACATGGACATTTTGAATTAAATGTTTTTAAACCTCTAATCATACATAATATATTACAATCTATTCATATTATGGCTGACTCATCAAAAAGTTTTGCAAAATATTGTGTTAAAGACTTAAAGGCAAATAAAGAAAAAATTAAAGAACTTTTAAATAATTCCTTAATGCTAGTAACGGCTTTGGCCCCAAAAATTGGATATGATAACGCCGCAAAAATATCAAAAAAGGCACATAAAAATGGAACTACACTAAAAGAAGAGGCTGTCAAATCTGGTTTAATTAGTGGTAAAGATTATGATAAAATAGTAGATCCAAAAAAAATGATTAAACCTAATTGATTAATTTAAAGACTTCTTTTAAAAATTTATTAACACCATGAATATTATTAATTTTAATATCGTAGTCATTATTCTTTAAATATAGATCTATTTCTTCTGTCGAATAACTTTTATTTTTGTTAAAAATTTGAAACTTGTATATTTTTAAATTTTCTGAATTTAAATCTTTTTCAAACTCAAAGTTTATTCTACTAATAGGCTTTCTTAAATTTTTAGAAATTTGAAATCTTTGATAAAACTTTTCTGAATTTTTAATATTAAGTACAGCTTTAGTTTTAATTTTTGTATTTTTATCTACTTCAATCATCTGACTTTCAATTAATTTAAGTGAGCCAAATTTATTTGAAAATATTTCAGACTCATTAAATATTAGTTCTCCACTTTTAAATCTAATATTGAGCTTAGCGGAATTAAAAATTTTAGTTTTAATTAATTCATTTATATTTAACTTAATATTTCCATTAAAGTTATTATGAAGATAGACTTTGTTATTTATTATATTGTTAATTAAAAATTTAGTATCAAAAACCTGAAACAAATTCATTTTTTGTAAATTAATATTTACATCAAAGTAAAATGGGCTAAAAATAATTTTACCATCTGTAGATAATAGTTTATTATTTATATGAGAACTATCATTAGAAAAATTTAAAACTTTGTTATTAAATTTATAATTAGTTTTAATTTCTGAGCCTATAAAATTTAATGTTTGGTTGCCAACATATTGATTTTCATTATTAAAAATGTTTTTTTTCAAATTATTTTTTATTGTAAGATTCATTTCGTTAAATTTTAAAATAAATTTTGTATTTCCAGAATTATTGAAATCATTTTCTAATTTTAACACAAAAGGCGTATTAAAGGCTCTTCCTCTAGCATTTAGTTTATTTAAATTTTTTTTATCATTAAAAAAACTGTCTAAATTATCAACAGTAAAAATAGCTAAAGCTCCATATTCAAGATTTTTTTTTAAAAAAATTTTACTTTTTTTTATTAAAATTTTCTTTTTCAGCTTTTGATTTTGAAAATAGTTGCTTATAAATTTCCATGATTTTTCATTTATATCAAAAATTGATTCTTGAAACACGATTCTTTTAATTTTTATTTTTTCTTGTTTGTAGAGACTTCTGGCTGATATATAGATTTTTAACTTTTTAATTTGTCCAAATTCTGAAAATTTATCTTCGGATTTTAGATATAAGCTACCATTTGATATTTCAAAACTTGGTGAGGGTAATATTTTATAACTAATATCTTCTGAAAAACTTATATTAAATTTAAATTCATCTAACAATTTTCTTTCTAATTGTTTTTGAAGACTTTCATAATTATACAAAGCTGGTATTGATAGATAAAAGATACAAGAAAATAAAGATACTATGGATAAAATTAAATACCTGTTAAAAAGACTTATGTTAATTTTAAATTTTTTCATAAATTAAATTATTTGAAATATATTAATAAATTGTAAATGACAAACTTAGAATATTTAAATAATCTAAATAAGGCACAAAAAGATGCGGTTTTATACCTCGATGGACCTTTATTAATAGTTGCCGGAGCTGGCTCAGGAAAAACTAAAGTATTAACTTCGCGAATTGCACACATAGTTAAAGAAAAAAAAGCATTTCCAAATCAAATATTATCAGTGACCTTTACCAATAAAGCTGCAAAAGAAATGCAAAACAGAGTAAGTAAAATGCTAAAAACGGATGCAACAGGACTTTCATGGTTAGGAACTTTTCATTCAATATGTGCAAAAATTTTAAGAAAACACGCAGGTGCCATTGGTTTGTCATCAAATTTTACAATTATTGACACTGATGATCAAATTAGACTCATAAAAAATATATGTAAATCTGAAAATATAGATTTAAAACAGTTGGCCCCAAAATATATCCTTTCAATAATCGATAGATGGAAAAATAAAGGATTTTACCCTAACAACGTGATTATAAACAAAAAAGATATTTATGAAAAAACAGTTTTACCATTATATAGAATTTATCAACAAAAGCTTCTGGATTTAAATGCTTGTGATTTTGGAGACTTAATTTTACATTGTGTAAATATTTTAGAAAATAATTTAGATATAAAGCAAATATACTCTAATAATTTCAAATATATTTTAGTAGATGAGTATCAAGATACAAACTTTATTCAAAGCAAATGGTTAAATCTACTATCGGATAAATATAAAAATATATGTTGTGTAGGTGATGATGATCAATCAATCTATAGTTGGAGGGGTGCAGAAATAAAAAATTTTCTTGAATTTGGTGATGTCTACAAAAAGTCTAAAATTATTAGACTTGAAAACAATTATAGATCAACTCAAAATATTTTATCAGTAGCTTCAAATCTAATTGCGAATAATAAACACAGGGTTGGTAAAACTTTAAAGACTACTTTAGAAGAAGGAGACTTAGTCAAACTTAATTGTTTTAAAAACGGAAAGGATGAAGCCATAGGAGTGGCTGATGATATTGAAAAAAAATTAAAAAAAAAATATTCTTTAAATAATATTGCAATTTTAGTTAGAGCAATTTTTCAAACTAGGGAATTTGAAGAAAGATTTCTTAAAATTGGTTTACCCTATAGAATACTAGGTGGAATTAAATTTTATGAAAGAGCTGAAATCAAGGATTGTGTTGCCTATTTAAGATTGGTATATCAAAATAAGGATGATTTAGCTTTTGATCGAATAGTAAATAAACCAAAAAGATCTATTGGTGAAACTACGATAAAACAAATTCATGAATTTTCAAAAAAAAATCTAATAAGCCTAGAAAAGGCTTCAAAAAAACTAATTGAAATCAATTTAATTAAACCCAAAACTAAAATCGGTTTAAATTCTTTTTTAAATTTTATTGAAAAATGGAGAAATGACTTAAATATAAAAAAAATAAATCATATAAAACTATTACAAATTATTCTTGATGAGTCTGGTTACTCTGCGATGCTTAAAAATAAAAAAGATCTAGAAAATGAAAATAGGCTAGAAAACATTAAAGAACTTCTTAGCGCAATGAAAGAATTTAGTGATTTAGAAAGTTTTCTTGAACATGTCGCTTTAGCAACTTCACTTGACCAAGACTGGGCTGGAGAAAAAGTAAATCTCATGACAATGCATGGTTCAAAAGGCTTAGAATTCGATGTTGTTTTTTTACCAGGGTGGGAAGAAGGTCTTTTTCCTCATCAAAAATCTATTGAAGAAAAAGGAGAAAATGGATTAGAAGAAGAAAGAAGATTGGCTTATGTTGGTATTACTAGAGCAAAAAAAGTGTCTCAGATTTCATTTTCAATGAATAGATTTTACCAAGGTGATTGGATTGATAGTATGCCATCAAGATTTTTGGAAGAGTTACCTGAAAAAAATTTAGAAAAAAATACATTTTTTGATAGTAAAAATGATAACGAAGAAGATTTTGAGTTTAATCAAGATTTTGAGGAGTCTAGTGAATTGAGGAGCCCTGGATGGCTAAGGTATCAAAAAAAAATTAAATGATAGATAAAAAAATAAAATTATTAAGAAAAAGTTTTATCAATAATCAAATTGATGGATATATAGTTCCAAAAAATGATGAATTTTTTTCTGAATACGCTGTTAAAGATAGACTTAAGAAAATCTCAAAGTTTAATGGTTCAGCTGGAATTGCAGTAATTTTAAAAAAAAAAAACTATTTATTTGTAGATGGTAGATACACTATTCAAGCACAACAACAATCTGGAAAATATTTTAAAATCATTGAAATTCATAAATATAGACCAAATAATATTTTAAAAAAACTTACTCTTGGATTTGATCCAAGTTTATTTACTAAAAAAATGTTAAATATTTTTTATAACAATTCGTTAAAACTAAAATCAATAAATAAAAATTTAATAGATCAAATTTATCCAAAAAAAAAATTAAAATTGAATCCTTTCTTTGACTTAAATGAAAAAGTTGCTGGTGAAACTAAAGAATCAAAGATAAATAAAATAACAAATATACTTAAGAAGAGTAAAATTGATTATTTATTTATAAGTGCTCCCGAAAATGCCGCTTGGGTTATGAATATTCGTGGATCAGATAATCCTAATAGCCCTGTACCGAATTGTCGCTTAATAATTAACAAAAATGGTAAAATATTTTTAATTGCAGAGAAAATTAAAGCTCAAAAAATAATAAAAAAAAAAAAATTAAAAAAAAAACAAATAGTTGATCCAATAAAATTTAGTAATCTAATTAAAAATCTAAAAGGTAAAAAATTTATGATTGATAGCTTATCCTGTTCTATTTTAAATGAAAGTATTATTAAATCAAAGTTTAAAATTATAAAAAAAAATGATCCATGTTATAAATTAAAATCAATTAAAAATTCATCTGAAATTAATTATATGATTAAAGCTCATAATGAAGATGGTCTTGCGCTAACTAAATTTATTTATTGGATAAAAAATGTAAATAAAAAAAAAATAACTGAAATTGATGCTCAAAATAAACTAGAAAAATTTAGAAAACTTAACAAAAATTATTTATACCCTAGTTTTAGTACCATAGCAGGAACAGGATCTAATGGAGCAATTATTCATTATAAAGCATCAAAAAAATCAAATAAAACTATAAAAAAAAGTGATATTTTTTTATGTGACTCAGGTGGGCAATATAAATATGGAACAACCGATGTTACAAGAACAATATGCTTCTCTAAACAGCATAGATCTATAAAAAATATTTATACAAAAGTTTTAAAAGGTCATATCGCTGTTGCTACTGCTGATTTACAAAAATTTTATAATGGAAAAAAAATTGATGTTAGAGCAAGGAAATTTTTAAAGGAAGAAGGTCTAGATTATTCCCATGGTACGGGACATGGAGTTGGTTTTTTTTCAAATGTTCATGAAGGGCCGCAATCAATATCAAAATTTAACACTATCAGATTTAAAAAAGGTATGGTCATAAGTAATGAGCCTGGTTATTATAAAAAAGATCATTATGGTATTAGAATAGAAAACCTGGTCTATATAAAAAAGAAAAACTCTAAATTAAAATTTGAAAATTTAACATTTGCTCCAATAGAAAAGGATTTAATTAATTACAATCTTTTAAATAAAATTGAAAAAGATTATCTATTTAAATATCATTTAGATATCTATGCTAAATATTCAAAACTTCTTAACAAAAAAGAAAGGAGATGGTTAATGGGGCTTATTTAGCATTTTAAGCCACTCTTCTTGGCTAATTACTTTAATACCTATTTCTTTAGCATTATTAACTTTTTTCATAGTTGGTTTTTCTCCAATTATTAGATAATCAAGCTTTTTGTTAACATTACTTATTATTTTTCCTGAATTTTGCTCTATAAGAGATTTGGCTTCTGCTCTGCTAATGCCTTTCAATTTTCCTGTTAACATAAAAGCTTTATTTTTTAATACTCCAGCTTTATTAATTTGAGCTATACTATTTACACTAAGAATTTTTTTTAGTTCATGTAAAATTTCTATATTAATTTTATTAGTAAAAAAATTTTGAATTGATTTTATTTGTGTTTCCCCAATTCCATCAATATTTAATAATTCTATCATATTTTTACTACTTAATAATTTAAAAAAGTTATTAGATGTTTTTAGATATCTAGCTAATAACTTAGCGCTCTCTTGACCAATATGCCTTATTCCTAATGAATAAATAAATCTATCTAAAGTTATTTTTTTTGAATTATCAATTGAATATTTTAAATTAGATACTGACAAATTTCCCCATCCCTCTAAAGTTTTTATTTTATCGTAATTTAATTGAAAAATATCCTGAGGCAATTTTATCAGTCTCAAACTCCAAAAGTTTTCTACGATTTTTTTTCCAAGCCCATCTATATTAAACGCATCCTTAGAAACAAAATGTTTTATTTTTTCAACAGCTATTTTTTCACAATCAAATCCTTCACTAGTACATCTTCTAACTGCATCTTTTTTTTTGGTAATTTCATTAAAATCTTTTACGGTCATCGATCCACAAGATGGACAGTTTTTTGGGAAGATAAATTTATTAGACTCTTTTTTCCTTTTTTGAAAGTTAACTGAAATTACATGTGGTATAACATCCCCTGCTCTCTCAACCGTTACGGTATCTCCAATTCTTATGTCTTTTCTTAATATCTCATCTTCATTATGAAGAGTTGCGTTAGATACTATAACACCACCAATGTTTACAGGTTTAATTTTTGCCACTGGTGTTAATGCTCCAGTCCTTCCAACTTGAATCTCTATATTTACTATTTCTGAAATTGAACTATTGGCAGAAAATTTATGTGCTACGGCCCATCGAGGTGCATTTGCTGCAAATCCTAACCTTTTCTGTAAATTAAAATTATTGACCTTATAAACAATGCCATCGATATCAAAAGAAATTTCTTTTCTTTTTTCCTCTAAGTTTTTATGATTTAAAACTAAATTTTTAATCCCTTTAATTACTTTGTTATATTTATTCGTTTTAAATCCCCATAATTTCAAATTTTTTAAAAAATCAGATTGTGAATTTATTTTCATATCTTTTGCAAATCCATATGTATAAGCAATAAATTTTAATGGTATTTGACTTGTGATCTTTGGATCTTTTTGTCTTAATGACCCTGAAGCTGCATTTCTAGGATTGGCAAATTTTTCTTTTAAGTTTTTAAAATCTTTATTTTCAATAAATACTTCTCCACGAATATCAATTTCAATTGGAAAATTTTTTCTTAAAATTTTCTTTGGTATGTCATTTATAGTTTTAAGATTACTTGTAATATCCTCTCCTTCTTTACCATCTCCTCTTGAAAGACCTTGAATAAATTTACCATTTTTATAAATCAATGATGCAGAAATTCCATCTATTTTAGGTTCTGCACTGTACTCTATTTCTTCTGACTCATTTAAACTTAAAAAATTAAAAATTTTTTTTTCAAAATTTTTTAATTCCGACTCATTAAATACATTACCAAGTGAAAGCATGGGTATTTTATGTTTTGCTTTAATAAAATTTTTTGAAGGTTTATATCCTACAGTTTTTGATGGAGAGTCTATATTTACAAAGTTTTTATTTTCTTTTTCAATCTGAAGAATCTCAAGTTTTAACTCATCATATTCTTGATCACTAACCTTTGGATTATTATCTTCGTAATAAAATTTATTATATTTTTTAATTATCTTTATTTTTTTTAAATAATTTTTCTTAATTAAATTGTTACTCATGTGCTATTTGAAAATATTTTTAAATTTTCTTTTAATAAAGCTTCCCTTTTTTTTATTAATTTTTTCAATTGGACTTTCGTAAGTTTTATTAAAAATTCTGTATGACTCTTTGTACCATCTACTAGATTGGTAATTATATCCTAGCAGTTTTGCATATTTTTGTGACTCATCTACTAAGCCCAATGTGTAATGAAGTTCTACTAATCGAAATAATGCTTCTTCTATATAGACTGTAGTTTCGTATTTATTAACTACTTTTTTAAATCTATTAATAGCTGGTATCCATTTTTTTTTTTTGAGATAATGTTTGCCTATATACATTTCTTTTGAAGCTAAAATATCTTTGATAAGATCTAGTTTAAATTGTGCATCTAATGCAAAATCTGTATCAGGATAAGTTTTTACAACATAGATAAAAATTTCCTGAGCTTTTAAAATAGGACCAAGATCTTTTTTTTCATCTACAATCTTTTCAAAATGACACATGCCTAAAAGAAAATAAGCATAGCTTAATCTTTTATCTTTTGGATAAGTTTTTATAAATCTTTCTAATTCAAATATTGCATCTCCAAAATAATCTTGAGTGTAATAAGAATATGCTGACATTAATGCTGACTTAGGTGCCCAATCAGACTGTGGATATACAAGCTCTGCTTCATTAAATTTTTTTGCAGCAAAAATAACATCTCCTTCCTCTAAAGCATTAAGACCTTCTTCATATGAGGCTATCATTTGTAATTCAATATCTTCTTCTATTATATCAATTTTTTTTTTTTCTCCTGAGCATGAAAGAAGACCTAAAAAAAATAATATTATTAAGATATTAACAAAATTATTCATAAGAAGTTTTAGCAGATATTTATAATATCTGTAAACTTTTATGCTATTGATTTTAAAATATTTCGATCAATTAATGAATGAGGGATATTTTTTTCTTTAATTTCAATAATTGAAAAATTACTTTTGTCATTAAACAGTTTCCTAAGTATTTGATTTGTAAGTTTATGGCCACCTTGAGAAGTGATTACTTTCCCTATAATTTTATATCCAGATAAATAAAGGTCTCCCATGCAGTCTAAAATTTTATGATTTACAAACTCTTTACTATTTCGAAGTCCTTCTTCATTTATAATTTTATCATCTTTTACAACTATGGCGTTTTTTAAACTTCCGCCCCTTGCTAAATTTTTACTTTTTAATATCTCTATATCTTCAAATAAACAAAAAGTTCTAGAATCATAAATTTCTTGTAAATTTGATTCGTAAACATTAACAAGATTTCTTTGTGTGCCAATTAATTTATTTTCGTATTTAATTTCAAAATCTATATCTAAACTAATTTTATTTGGTTCAACAGAAATTGATTTGGCACCATCATTTAAAGTAACTTTTTTTTCTATTTTAATAATTTTAATTGGAATATCACTAGTTTTAATTCCTACTTCATCTATCATTTTGATAAATTCTCTCGCAGACCCATCAAGAATTGGAATTTCTTCAGAATCTATTTCAATAATTGCATTATCAATTCCTTTTCCAAATAATGCACCCATTAAATGTTCTATAGTAGAAACTTTTGTACCATATTCATTAGAAACAGTTGTGCATAGAGTTGTGTCACTTACATTAAACACGCTTGGAATAATATAATTATTTTTTTTTAAATCAGTTCTTTTAAATATTATTCCACTGTTTGGTTCTGAAGGACAAATCTTCATATTTGCCATAATTCCTGTATGAAGTCCTACACCTTTAATAAAAATAGATTTTTTAATTGTTTTTTGATTAAGTACTGACATTGATGTTTTATAATGATGTTTTTTTACTTTTAAAAAACAACTAATGTTACAAGAAAATACAGTTTCTTATTCGAAAAAACCAAATAATTTTGCAAAAAAACCTGTTTTTTTTGGTGTTTTAGGTATCAATACAACTTCTTGTGCATTAGCTCCGTTAACTATATTTTTTGCAAGTTCACAGGTATTTTTATTATTATTTTTATAATTAAAAACTTTTACATAATTTAAACAGAGAAATTGACTAATGAAAATTTGTTGTTTTGAAAATAATTTTTCGAAACTCCTTAATAAATCCTTTGGAATACATATAAATTTAATATTGATAGAGAATTTTTTACAATTCTTATCTAATGGCAAAAGATTATATTCAATATCATCAAATATATAATTTTCAGCAATGATATGGAGTATTTTAATATTTTGATTAGATTTAAGAATTTGTTGTTTAGCATCTTGTATTAAATATAAAGCATCTTCTTTAAATATTTTTTTACCTTCATGATTTTTCATAACTGATAAATTTATAGATTTTGTTTGAGGGCTCTCAATTATTAAATAAATATCTTTTATAAAAGTATCAATCGTCTTTTCTAACTCTAATACATTCCTTTCGACAAATTTTCTTAGTTCATCAAAGTTAAGTTTTTTAGTATTGTCTATATAAGTGTCATATAAAGCTTCTTTGTAATATTCCAATTCATCATTTGATTTGTTAAATGCAGCAATCTTTAATCCTAAGTAATTAAATTCTAAATATATATGAAAACTTTTTTTACTCATAAGAAACTGTAATTTGATTAACAATTCTTAAATCTATAATTTTATTATTTTTAAATTTAGGATCTGTTTTAATTAAATCAACATATTTTAGAGTCTCTAAAATATTTTTTTCTGGTAATTTGATTAGTATTCCATTTTTTGTTTTTATATCCCAGCGATTACTTGGAAAATAATAAAAAGACTCTATTTCCTCAAAATTAAATTTTGATTCGTCAATAATTTCTTTTAGTTTGATAAAATTATTATAATTACTTTTAGTAAAAACATAAGGTAATTTTTTATTAAAACTTTGTACTAATTCTGTAGAGATTAATTTTCCATTTGAGCCGATATAAAATTTTTTTTTATCTCTATTGGTTACAGCCAACAAATTAGTTTGTTTTATTTCAATATGTATTGAATTTGGATAAAGTTTTTTAATATAAAATGACTCTATTAGAGGATTTTTATTTAAAATTTTGTAAAAGTCGTCTTTTTTTATAAAAAAAATATTTTTAAATAATAATGAATTTAAACTTTCAGATACCCTAAGGTTATTTTCATAAGAAAGTCCTATAACTTTAAAATGTTCTATTTGGGTAACAAATTTATTTTCTATTTTTTTATTTATTTTAATCTGGGTAGTTAATAAAATAAATAATATTAAATATAAAAATAATTTACTTTTTTTACCTATTGATTGAGGCATCTTTTATAATCCATTCTATTAAATCAATAAAACTCAAACCAGAATAAGCTGCTATTTCAGGAACAAGTGAAAGTTTGGTCATGCCTGGCTGTGTATTTATTTCTAATAAATAAAATTTACCTTTATAAAATTTAAAATCAGATCTTGTAACTCCTTTACATCCAATCAAATTATGCACTCTTCGAGCGATATTCATGATTTCATTTAAGTCTTTTTTATTTAATTTTACTGGAATTATGTGCTTTGTTGCTGCACTTAAACTATACTTTGCTTTATAGTCATAAAACTCCCTTTTTGGAACAAGTTCAATTACACCTAGTTTTTTTTTACCTAAAATTGCAACTTGTATCTCTCTACCTGGTATAAATTTTTCAATTAATATTTCATTATATTGAGATAATTTTTTTAATTTTTTTATTAAATTTCTTTCGTTGCAAATATAAACATTTACACTTGACCCTTCATTTATTGGTTTTATTACAACTGGAAATTTTAGTCTTTTTTTTACTTTTAATATTATATTTTTCTTTACTAAATTACTTTTACCAAATTTATATTTGAAGAACTTGGGTGTTATTATTTTATTTTTAATAAAAATTTTTTTTGAAATTTCTTTATCCATAGCAATATAAGATGCTAAGACACCTGAGTGAGTATATCTAATTTTTAAACTTTCAAGAAATGCCTGAATATAACCATCTTCTCCGAACCTACCATGCAAGGCGTTAAAAACAGCGTAAGGTTTAAATTTTTTAATCTTATATGTTAATTTTCCATCAGGTT
>MDSV01153783.1_pt1 | contig 11672 bp, 8 predicted proteins | sample 810851 | NCBI WGS metagenome assembly MDSV01 (sample SAMN05326640, study PRJNA326480) | marine metagenome | isolation source: seawater | place: Atlantic Ocean: North East | collected 2012 | reverse complement strand
TATCATGCTTAAAATGTCTGTTGAAGATGCAGCTAAGTTAGTAATTTCAGCAGGTCTCGTGGTTCCGAATTATCCTAATTCCAAACAGCAATGATAAAGCAATTGTCTTCAAAATTCATTAAAAATATGATAACTTAACTATACTAATTTAACTTAGCACAATTAGAATCAATTGGGAGCTGCTTACTTTCCTTAGACTGCACCTTCATAAAAGATTTACCAATTTATTATCAATATTATGTACATCAGGATTCAATTAATGACATATTTTGTGTGACAGCATTCCGCGCTCCGAAAAAAAAAATCTACTTTACATTTCGACAATTTCAAGCTACAACTTATCTACTGCTCGATAGGTTTCTTGCCTGTATGAAACCTGCCTCAATAACTAGCGCCCTCTTTTTGAGGGCGTTTTTTTTGAACCATTATGGCAAGCCTTTTTACAACTTTTTTGATAACTTGCATCTTGCTATCATCATCATCCCATATTGCCGAGATAATTATCTTGTTCTCCTTTATTTTAATCTTGGACTTATTACTTTCAATAAATTTCATTAATCCTTCTGGATCAGAAAATTTATTCTCATAAAAACTTAAAGACAACCCTATGGCTCCAGCTTTTAAAGCATCAATACCAGCTGAAATACAAGCATTCTTAATGCTCATAACATCGATAAGAGTATTTATTTCCTGTGGAACTGGTCCAAACCTATCTCGAAGCCTTTCACAGAATTCATCTAATTCGTCATCACTCTTCAAGAATGCTAATTCCCTATAAAGAGTCAATCGGACACTTAAATCGGTAACATAATTTTCAGGAATTAAAACTGGAACGTTTAAATCTATTTGAGGACTTAAAGCTTCTTGTTCATAATCAGAATTCACTCCATCAGCTTTTAACTTCTCAATAGCTCGCCTAAGCATACTCTGGTATAATTCATAACCAACTTCTCTGATATCTCCTGACTGTTCCTCTCCCAAAAGATTCCCTGCTCCACGGATATCAAGATCTTGACTAGCTAAAGAAAATCCTTGCCCTAAAGAATTTATGCTAGCCAAGATTTTTAACCTTTTTTCACCTTGAGGAGTCATCTTTTTTTCACGATCGTAGGTTAAGTAACAATAAGCTCTAGTTTTTGAGCGACCTACTCTACCCCGTATCTGATATAACTGTGAAAGCCCAAACATATCAGCTTTGTAAACTATCAACGTATTTGCATTGGGAAAATCTAATCCACTCTCTACTATAGAAGTAGACAAGAGCAAATCTATTTTTCTTGACAAGAAATCATTGATAACCTCATCTAATTTTGGACCAGGAAGCTTCCCGTGCGCAATATTAAAGGAGACATCAGGAACTTCAGAGTTTAGAAAATCTACGATTGAAGTGATATCAGAAACCCTGGGCACAACAAAAAAGCTCTGACCTCCTCTGCTTTTTTCACGAAGCAAAGCCTCTCTTAAAATTATGCTGTCAAACTCCGTCACAAACGTTCTCACTAAAAGCCTATCTACTGGTGGAGTAGAAATTAAAGAAAGATCTCGCACTCCTGTCAAAGAAAGTTGTAATGTTCTTGGGATAGGTGTTGCTGTTAGTGTTAAAACATGAACATTTGCCCTGAATTTTTTCAAAACTTCCTTATGGGCAACTCCAAAATGTTGTTCCTCATCTACTATTAAAAGGCCAAGTTTATTAAACTTAACATTTTCCGACAATAGAGCATGTGTCCCAATCACTATATCTACTAAGCCAGACTTTAATTTATCATACACGGTTGATTTATCTTTCGCACTTTCAAATCGTGTTAGCCTTTCAATGTTAATTGGCGTATCTTTAAAGCGATCGAGAAACGTATAGTAATGCTGTCGGGCAAGCAAAGTAGTAGGAGCCAGCACTGCCACTTGAAATCCATCTAATGCAACAACTAGTGCTGCTCTTAAAGCAATTTCTGTCTTACCAAAACCTACATCACCACAAATTAAACGATCCATAGGAAAACCAGATCCAATATCTTGCAGAACATCCCTAATAGCAGAGTCTTGGTCTTCCGTTTCTTCAAACTGAAAGCCTGAACAGAACTTATCCCATAAAGAAGGATCAGGAGTATGAATGACTCCCTTGCTGATCAGGCGCTTAGCAGCAATTTCAATTAAATTTTTAGCTAACTCATTAACACGTTTTTTGGCTTTAGCTCTTCGGTCCTGCCACCCAACACTCCCTAATTTATCCAAAACTCCAACTTCTTGTCCATATTTTGAAAGCAAGTTAAGATTTTCAACTGGTAAGAATAACTTGTCTTGGCCCAAATATTGGATGATCAAACAATCGTGAGGAACCCCAGCTGCCAAAATTGTTTTGAAACCAATGTATTTTCCAACACCATGATCTATGTGAACAACTAACTCTCCGATCCCAATTTCAGCCAAATCATGAAGTGGGTCATTTATTTTTTTTTCGTACCGTCTCTTTCGGAATAATCTTTTACCTAAAATATCTTGCTCTGAAATGACAAGTAGACCAGGGACTACAAAGCCACTTTCAATAGGTAAAATCCCAATACCAATTCGTTTCGGAGAAATCTGATTTTGATGTAAAAAAACATACATTTGAGAGGATGAATCCCATGCACAAGAATCAAAAATTTCCAATTCATTCAAACTTTGATCTTTAAATAATTTCTGCAATCGCTCCAAGGAACCCATTGAATAAGCTGCTATTGCAATCAAATTCCCGTCTTTCTCCATGTTGCGCAAATAATCGGCAGCAGTCTTAAATAGATCCACACCCTCTGTTTGTCTTTCCAGACTAAAATCTTTGCCAATATGTCCTCCAAGATCTAAGTCTTGGCCACTCATTTCTCCCTTAAACTGTGAAAAATAAATTTTCCTGAAATCAGTGGTCAGTTTTTTCCATTCAGTCTTATTGATATATAGATCCATAGGATTGATTGGATTAAAAATAGAGGTAAACTTGGTATGTTTTGTGCTATTAGATTTTCTCAACTCAAAGTACTCGGATATTTGTTCTGATCTTTGCTGTAAAAAAAGGTTAGAATCTGAGTCAAATGAAACAATTGGGTCTTCAATGAAATCAAATAAACTATTCATTTTTTCATAAAAATAAGGTATCCAGTGTTCATATCCTGGAAAAATTTGCCCTGAGAGGACCGAGTGATAAAGATAATCTAGCTTACTTGGGATACCAAAATTCTTGAGATAATTTTTCTTAAATAAAGAAATATGCTCTGGACCTAAACATACTTCTCTGACTGGAGTTAGAAAAATAACTTCTTTTATTGAACTTACACTCTTTTGATCATTGACAGAAAAAAAACGGGCATTTTCTAAATTATCACCAAAAAAATCACATCTAATAGGGTGCAAAGTAAGCGGAGGGAAAACATCAATAATTCCTCCTCTAATTGAGTACTCCCCCACATCCAATACTTTTGCAGTTTCCAGATAACCGGCAAAATTCAAAAACACCTTTAATTTTGATAAATCGGTGCTTTTTCCGACTCTCAATTCATATGTTAGATTCTTAATATGTGATATTGGTAACACCCTTTGCGTGATAGCATTCACAGTTGTTATAACTAATCTCTTCTGCATATCTAAATTGCTTAGAGAGGATAACGCAGCTAATCGCTCTGCTTGAATAGTAAGTCTCGGACCCGACCTATCAAAAGGAAGACAGTCCCAAGCTGGAAAGTAAAGCGTTTCAATACTTGGGCAGAAAAAATTAATTGCAGCCTTAAGTAAATTTGCCCGTCTGTCATCACGAGCAACATGTAAAATGTTGCAATGAGCGTTACTAAATAAGTTACTCAATAAAAATCCATCATAGCCCTCTGGAACACTGGAAACCGTGAGTTCATTAGTTTTGTCAAAGCAAGATATTTCTATTCTTTTACCAATCATAACTTTAAAATTAACCTATAATACTCTTAAAAGCCCCTAGTTTTTCTGTTAAAAACATAGTTCCTATTTCTTAAGTTCTAAGTCTTTTCCATTATCGAATTTAATTTAATTTTGCGATGTTTTCCTTGAAATGGATATTGAAACTCTTTAGCATTCTAATGTCCTATTAGTACATATGATGTGAGATTTTTATATGAATACTTGTGTTACAGATTTTCCTTCACGTCGAGGAAGAAGACTTCGAAGCAATCCTTGGATAAGAAATCTTGTTGCAGAAAACCATGTAACACTAGATGATTTGATATGGCCAGTTTTTGTAAGAGAAGGAACCAATATAACAGAGCCCGTGCCTGAATTACCCGGTGTGAACCGGTATAGTATAGACACACTTGTTGAGCAAGTCATTAAAGCGTCAGACTTAGGAATTCGATGTGTCGCAGTTTTTCCATGCACCCCTAGTAACCTAAAAAATGAAACTTGTGAGGAGGCTTGGAATCCAGGAAATTTGGTTAATAAAACAACTCAATTAATAAAGAAAAAAATACCAGAAATGGGGGTAATGCTAGATGTAGCTTTAGATCCCTATAACTCTTTGGGCCATGATGGTCTTGTAAGAAATGGCCAAGTCTTAAATGATGAAACCCTGGAAGCATTAATGAAACAAGCTCTTGTTCAAGCTGAATCGGGCGCAGATATTCTAGGACCATCAGACATGATGGATGGGAGAGTAAAAGCAATAAGAGAATCTTTAGAGAAAAATTCCTATCAAAACACTTTGATATTAAGTTATTCAGCAAAATTTGCATCTTCTTTTTACGGCCCATTTAGATCTGCAATTGGCTCTTCAGGAAATTTAGTTGGTGATAAAAAAACATATCAATTAGATTACCGCAATTCAGAGGAGGCTTTACGGGATGTAGCTGCAGATATTAAAGAAGGGGCAGACATGGTAATGGTTAAACCTGGCATGCCATATCTTGACCTATGCAAGCAAATAAAGGAAAGATTCAAAATCCCAACTTTTGCATACCAAGTTTCAGGAGAGTATGCCATGATTGCTTCTAGCATTGAAAAAGGTTTTTTTGATAAAAATCAAGTTATCATTGAGAGTATTACTTGCTTTAAACGAGCCGGATGTGATGGAGTCCTAACATACTTTGCTCCAGAATTAGCCCAGATTCTCTATTCAAACTAGGCGTAAAAAGCGTATCTGAGTTTAACATAGGAGGTCAAAAGAGGATTCAAATTTCTTTAGAATTGTAATTCAATATTTAAACTAATGGAGACAGGAGTATTTATCCATGAATTTCCTAAAACGCAGAAAACTATTAACCGGGGGTTTGGCTTTAATATCATCAGGAATTATGATGGGATGTAATGCCAAAAATGTAGAAAATGCCGGCAACAACATTTTAACTGAGGCTGAAGAATCTTTAGAAATACTGTTTGAAGTAGCTCCCGATTCTCGCGACATCTATAATAAATCTGCAGGAACACTTGTCATGCCCCGAGTCACCAAAGCAAGCTTTGTTTTCGGCGGAGCGTATGGAGAAGGTGTTTTAAAGATTGGGGGAGCTCCTGTTGATTTCTATTCAGTTGCAGCTGCATCATTTGGTTATCAACTAGGAGCTATTCAATATCGGCATGTAATTTTCTTTATGACTGAAGATGCTCTAAGAACTTTTCGATTGACCGACGGTTGGGAGATAGGAGCAGATGCAGAAGTATTTTTTAGAAAACAAGGTGCTTCTGTTGGAGTAACAAATAACACTCTAATGAAACCAATCTATGCAATTGTTTTTGGCCAACGGGGAGTAATTGCCGGGGCATCGTTAGAAGGAGCAAAATACTCGAGATTAATAAGGTAAACAGTTCTTTAGGTTAATCGCTTAATCAAACTTGAAGTATCGAATCTACCACCATCCATGTCTTGAACATCAGAATAAAATTGATTCACTAGGGCCGTGATTGGTAATTTCGCTTTATTAAGATTGGCCTCTTCTAAACAAATATTGAGATCTTTTTTCATCCAGTCAACAGCAAAACCAAAATCAAATTTGTCATCAAGCATAGTAATGCCCCGATTATCCATCTGCCAGCTTCCAGCTGCACCCTTTGAAATAACATCAAGCACTTTTTTCCCATCCAATTTAGCTTTCTTAGAAAAACTTAATCCTTCAGCCAATGCTTGCAACAAGCCAGCTATACAAATTTGATTTACCATCTTTGTCAATTGCCCTGAACCTGACGGACCCATTAAGCACGAAAACTTGGCATAGTTTGAAATTATTGGTTTGACCTTTGCATAATGTTCCTCCTTACCTCCACACATTACAGTTAACTGGCCATTTTCAGCTCCAGCCTGGACACCTGAAACTGGGGCATCAATAAACCCCACGCCTCTTTTTGCTGAGTAAATTGCCAACTCTTCAGTTATTCTCGCAGAACAAGTAGTATGATCTATCAATAATGAACCCTCTTTCATTGAATCAAGCGCCCCCACATCTCCCAACAAAACCGATTTCAAATCTTGATCATTCCCCACACAGCAAAATACAAAATCTGCATCTCTTGCTGCCTCTGAAGGATTGACAGCCAAATTCCCTCGGTACTGATTTATCCAATTTTCAGCTTTTTTAATAGTACGATTATAAATAGTGACATCATAACTCGATGAAAGATGACCAGCCATGGGGAACCCCATGACTCCGAGACCTAAAAAAGCAACCTTTGACATATACTCCTCCCAAAATTAAAAGAATACTGGTTAAGTTAATTTAAAATTATTCTTGGTCAAGTAGGACTTTATAAATGCCAAAACTTTTCAAATCACTTGTGGTATTTTTTATTGCAATAATTTCAATTGTAATCTGTTCCATACTTTTCATGCTTTTCTTGGCACAGCAATCTATACCGGACTATAATAGAGTAGTCGAAAGTTCATTTATAAAAAAAGAAATAAAAGTTTTTAGAGATGAATATGCAATACCTGATATCAAAGGAAAAGAAAGTGAGGATGTTTTCTTTGCCCTAGGATATGTTCACACTCAAGATAGATTGTGGCAAATGCTTTTACTAAGGAAAACAGCGCAAGGTAAACTCTCAGAATATTTTGGGACAGAGACCCTAGATACAGATATTTTCATGCGAACCTTAGACATATACAACAAAGCACACAAAAGCATTGAGCACATATCACCAGAAGTTCTTCAATTAATTATATCTTACTCTAACGGGGTTAACCAAAGACTCATGGATATTCGGCAAGAAGGTTTAGGGCGCGGGACACCTAACTTATTTCTCTTTCCGCCAAAAGTAGCACCCTGGACACCAACAGATAGTATCGCCATACTTAAGCTCTTAGCTCTACAAAACAATGAAAGTGCACAAAAGGAGGTCATTAGATTAAACCTTTTGCAGGAAGGTATTTCTTCAAAAAGGTTATCGGATCTATTTCCAGACATCCCAGATGTTTCTGACTCTAAAACTTTGTCTAATCTCAGCATACTATCAAATCTAGAAACCAACCCTGATCGGGATAGAAGGATCGGTAATAGTTTGGTATTTAAAGACCGTTTAACAAATCATGGTTTAGGAACTGCAAATGCTTCAAATATTTGGGTTTCATTACCACCCAGGACTGCCTCAGGAAGCACACTAGTTGGATACAACCTCCACACCAAATTTGAAGCTCCAATAATCTGGATGATTGCAAAAATGACCTATGAAAAAAACACATTAATTGGCGCAACCATTCCTGGAATTCCAGCTATTTTAACAGGGCGATCAGATTTTATCTCTTGGGGCATAGCAAGCTCTAATTTAGACAATCAAGACTTAATCATAGAGAATATTAATCCTAATAATCCAGACGAGTATCTTGATAATGGAGAATACAAGAAATTCAAAGAACGAACGGTTCTCATTAAAATACGCGGCGAACCGGGATTGACTTATACAATTAAATCAACTGACCGAGGCCCCATTATTCCGCCAAAAGCCTACGGACTTCAAACCATAGTATCTCCTGATCAGGCAGTTGCATTAAAATGGACTGGATTAGATCCGAAAGATAGGTCAATTGAGTCACTGATATTAGCGATGACGGCTAAAGACATTTTAACTGCTAAAGAGGCATTCAGATACCTAGTTGTCCCATCGTACAATGTTTTACTAGCTGACTCTAAAAGTGCCTTAATAGTGAGCGCAGGAAAAATTCCGAATAGAACTGAGACATTAGGTGACAGTTTTGGTGTAATACCATCACTGGGATGGGAAAATCCTATGGAGTGGGCTGGTTATCTAGAGTTTGATAAGAACCCATCAATCTCAGATACATTAAACGGTACTTTATTTAACACTAATAACAGATTAATGAAAAGAAACTACCCTGAACACTTTAGTTATGATTATGGTGGAAGCCAAAGAAATCTGAGAATGCGAGACCTTTTTGAGAAGAGAAAGTTTCATAGTTTGGAAAGTTTTAAGGAAATTCACTCAGATATTGTTTCTTCTAGCGCAAGAACTGTACTTCCATTATTAGCAAAAAATCTATGGTATTCTCAGACATTAACTATGGACAACGATTTAATTAGTTTAAGGAAAAAGGCTCTAGAATTACTGGGGGAATGGAATGGAGAAATGTCAATTCATCTTTCCCAACCACTTATTTACAACAGTTGGGTAAGCTACTTTCAGAGAATGATTCTACAGGATGAACTCGGATCAAAAATGCACTGGTTTAAATCAATCAAACCAGATTTCTTAGAGCGGGTGTTAAGAAATGTGGACGGAGCTGGGATCTGGTGCGACATTATACAAACTCAAAAAATAGAAAACTGTGATGAATTAGCTCTGATGGCACTTGATGACGCCCTCGTAACTAACGCTAAGTTGAATAAGTCAGATATAGCTGAATGGCGTTGGGGGAACTATCATAAAGCTCGTTTCAAAGAGAAAATCATCGGCAGTTATCCAATTATTTCGTACTTGACTAACATAGTCTATGAAACACCCGGTGGTGATAACACATTATCTATGGCTAGATCACTAAGGTCTTCTAGCAATATTCATGATGTTAGATACGGTAGTACTCTAAGAATTATCTTTGATTTATCTAACCCAGATTACTCTTTTGTATCTATGCCAACTGGACAAAGTGGCCACTTGCTTTCTAAGCATTATGATGACTTTTCAGCACTTTGGAAGAAAAATGAATACCATCAAATTTATCTAGATGATAGAAAGTCAAAAACTGGTTATTCTAATATAATGAACTTTCAACCTCTAAATTAACCGGCCAGCTCAATAGCAAATTTAAGAGCGTCAACCAATTTCTCTATATCTTCCTCAGTATTATACATGGCCAGTGAAGCACGACAAGTAGCGGTAACACCAAGATAATCAAGTAATGGCTGACAACAATGGTGTCCTGCCCGAACTGCAACGCCTTTCTGATCTACTATGGTTGCTACATCGTGAGGATGCAGTTTATTATCTTGAATAATGAAAGAAAAAATTCCTCCTTTGTCAGTGCTAGTTCCTTGTAAATTCAAAAAATCAAGTTCTGATAATCTAATATTCGTATATTCGACCAATTTACTTTCATACTCTAAAATATTTTCTCTCCCTAACATTTCAACAAAATCTATTGCAGCACCCAAACCTATCATTGGAATTATAGCTGGCGTGCCTGCTTCAAATTTGTGAGGGGGAATATTATACGAAACACTTTCTCTACCCACATGATTAATCATGGATCCACCACCTAAAAATGGTCGCATCTCTTCAAACCGTGCTCTCTTAACATATAGAGCCCCAGACGCTGAAGGACCGTAAAGTTTGTGACCAGTAAATACATAGAAATCACAGCCTAAATCTTGGACACTTACTGGTAAGTGAACTATTGCCTGAGAACCATCGACTACAGAAATAATATTTCTATCTCTTGCTGCACTACAAATAGCCTTCACATCTACTACACTACCCAGTACATTGGACATTTGTGTTATTGAAACTAATTTAGTTTTCTCATTCATTGCGGAGACAACATCTTCTGCTAGCAAAGAACCATCTTCTCGGGTTTCGACCCATTTCAATTGAATACCCATTCTCTCTCTTAGGAAATGCCAGGGAATTATATTTGAATGATGCTCTGCTATTGATAAGATTATCTGATCACCCTCAACAAGATTTTTTTCGGCCCATGCATAAGCAATGAGATTCAAGCCTTCCGTTGATCCAGAAGTGAATATTACCTCTTCGATATTATCAGCACCAATAAATCTCCGAATCTTTTCCCGTACTGATTCAAACTTCTCAGTAGCAATATTAGACAAATAATGAAGTCCACGATGCACATTTGCATATTCAAATTCGTAGCCTTTTGTGACGGCCTCTATTACACATCTTGGTTTCTGAGCTGAAGCTCCATTATCAAGATAACACAAAGACTCTCCCCTAATTTTACTGTTTAGAATAGGAAACTCTTTTCTCACTGCCTCTATGTCAAGCACGAAACCCTGCCCTTTCTAGCAACCCGAAACCTAAAGAATCCATTATCTGTACAAGTGTTGCTATCACCAAAATAAATAAAACAAACCCTACCGCAAATACCATGAAAGTTGACCTAAAATTGTGGATCTTAACAGCGCTTTCGGAAAGAAGCCACATTATCCAAAAATTGGTTAAAATAATTAAATACCCAGCTAAAGTAATATTTAACTGGATAGCTATGAACAGCCCTAAATTAATAAAAATTAAAACAAAGTGAACCCACACAACCCCTTTTAAGGCATTAAAAAAAGATCCTGTTCCAGAAAAAAGTCTGCCTCCATAGGTTAAAAGGGTAGTTATAAAAAAAATCTTACCAAATTCAATTATTGACAGGAGAAATGGCCTATTTAGTACTAAATCTAGATATGGCCCAAATAATGTTTCTTCATCAGTGTTTGCTGAATAAGTCACTGTATTAAAAAGATGGGTTAATAGTGTATTTACTATTGAGACAAACAAGGTTGCTTCAATTAATGTACGCCAATTAAGATCGAGGTTAACTACATAACCTAAAACAGATTTTGGAGAAAAAAAGCTTCGCAAAACTAAATTAGCTAGAGTCATTGAATTACTCGTCATCAAACCACTAAATAAGACAAAAGTAGATACCCAGATAAAAGCGAAATAAATACTGGAAGATGAGAAAAAAATCTTTCAGCAGCACAGAAAATTACGGAAAAAATCCATGCATACGCTAGCACTGTGGCACATTCCACAAATTTAAATAAAAAGCCATCAGGAAATAAACCGTGTAGTAATCCGGCAATCAATAACAATGGCGATGCGACAATAATTGACCAAAAAAAAGCTAACCTTGCTTCAAAAAATGAGGCTTTTCCCTTAAATAGTAAAGCAAATAAGTGTGTTAGAGCTGACAAAAAATAAAGGAAAATAGGTCCAAAAAATATTGATGTAAATAGATCCATCCCGACATAATCAAAGAGACTATCTTTATTAAATTGGATATCATCGTTGGTTACCCTTCCAGGTAATCTTTCCAAAAAAAGAACTCCTGAAATGAAGAATGCGTAAGCCAGCAGTCTCGACTCGGAAGTAAAATTATTCAACTGATTCCTAAATGATATCCTTAAATCAAGATATGCCTTAAATATATCAGCAACAAACCCACCTAGAACAAATGTTATAATCACATTTTCTGGAAAGACTCTTCTCATATAAGCCACTATCTTTCTTTA
>MDSV01111594.1_pt1 | contig 11672 bp, 14 predicted proteins | sample 810851 | NCBI WGS metagenome assembly MDSV01 (sample SAMN05326640, study PRJNA326480) | marine metagenome | isolation source: seawater | place: Atlantic Ocean: North East | collected 2012 | reverse complement strand
TTGCAAAAGGTAAAATGCGAAATAGTGGAGATGAAACATTCTTCTGCGATGGCAAAAGCTATAAATTTGAGAAAAATGATCCAACTTTATTTTTCATGCAAAGACTTAGGGACGAGGCACATAGATTTGCAATTACCTCCCATAGGGCCAAAAGGGCTAAAGGAATATCAAAATCATTACTAGATCAAATTGATGGTATTGGTGCTATTAGAAAAAGAGCACTATTAAACCATTTTGGCTCTGCTAGAGCAGTAGAATCAGCAAGTCTTGATGAAATTAAGTCTGTAGAAGGTGTTGAAGTAAAAGTTGCAAAAAAGATATATAATTTTTTTCATGAATAAAAAATAAATATGCTTAGAAAAATACCAAATATCTTAACAATAGGCAGAATTTTAATTGTTCCTTTCTTTGTACTGGCATTTTATTTACCAGGATTTTATGGAGACTTAACAGCTTTAATTTTATTTATTGTTGCTTCATTTACAGACTTTTTAGATGGAATGTTAGCAAGATTACTTGGTCAAGAGTCTAAATTGGGTGAATTACTAGACCCAATAGCTGACAAAATTATTGTAGCAGCAGCTTTAATTCTTTTAGTAATGGATGGAACAATACGTCATTACGAAGTCATAGCAGCAATAATAATTTTAACTCGTGAAATTTTGATCTCTGGTTTAAGAGAGTTTTTAGCGAAAGGAAAAATCAAACTTCCAGTTTCAAGTCTTGCAAAACTAAAAACCGTTTTACAAATGATATCTATTGGTCTTTTACTATCAGGAGAAACTGGGAATAAAATAATAAATTTTCAAGATTACAATGCTCAAACTATTGGTATTATTTTATTATGGCTTTCAGCAGCCTTAACGCTCTTTACTGGTTACGACTATATGCGTAAAGGAATTGATCATGCAATTTCTGAAGATAATAAAGGCTAAGCAGCTTTTCTTTTTTTTACTATAGTTTGATAACTTTCATTTAAGTCAATTATCATTTTACATACTTTAAATTTATTTTCAGCAATACAAGATACTGGTGTTACCTCAGCAGCAGTTCCTGTTAAAAAACATCCCTCAAAACTTGAGAGTTCAGTTGGGCTTATTTTTCTTTCATGGACTTTAATATTTTTAGATTTTGCTATTCCAATTACTGTTCTTCGAGTAATTCCATCTAAAAAAGAGTCTGGTATTGGTGTGTGTAGATCACCATTTCTATCCTTAAAAAATATATTAGCACCAGTGGCTTCTGCAATATTTCCCTCATGATCTAACATGAGTGAGTCGGTGTATCCTTCTTTCTCAGCCTCATGTTTTGAAAGAGTACAAATCATATAAAGACCAGAGGCTTTTGTATCCCAAGGAATTGAATTAGGAGGTGGCCTTCTCCAGTTAGAGATATTTAATTTAATTCCCTCTACTTTTAATTTTGGATCAAAGTACGAACCCCACTCCCACGTTGCTATTGCAACATGAATTTTTGTTTGTTGAGCTGAAATTGCCATCATCTCACTACCTCTCCAAACAACAGGTCTCACATAGCCATTTTCAACTTTTTGAGTTGTAATTATTTTATTGGATGCTGAGTTGATCTGATCTTCACTATAAGGAATTTCAAAACCCATTCTCTTTGCTGAGTAAAATAATCTTGATGTGTGTTCCTCTAATTTGAATATAGATCCATCATACACTCTTTCACCTTCAAAAACACAACTTGCGTAATGTAATCCATGACTCAAAACATGTACTTTAACATCTGACCAATCAACTAAGTCGCCATTGTACCATATTTTGCCTGTTCTTTTATCGTAGGGTATCATTTTAGAAATAAAAAATTCTTACTGAAAAATATCTTTGTATCTATAATATGTCAATATAACTTACCAATAATGAAAGAACTCTTATATCTAAAAGATGATCAATTGAAAGATTTAATTGAGAAGCTATTTGTTAGCTATAGAGAAACATTTGCTGACTCTAAAAAAGTTCTCAATAAGTATTCAATTGGACTAGCACATCAAAAAGTTATCCATTTATTATCCACTTATGAAGGTATTTCAATATCAGAATTATTAAAGAGATTAAAAGTTACAAAACAAAGCCTTAATAGAGTTTTGAAAGATTTGGTTAAATTGGATGTAATCATTTTTAAAAGAGACGACTTCGATACCAGGATAAAACATGTCTCCTTAAATGAAAAAGGAAAAAAAATATTTAGTGAAATCTTTGAAATACAAAAACAAAGAATCTATAATGCATTACTTAACTCAAGTTCAGAGGAGGTAATAAATTTTGATAATGTGCTAAAAAAAATAATAGATGGATAAGTTTATAGCTCATATACTGGTCGTTGATGATGATGAGGGAATTAGATCCTTAGTGAAGAAGTATCTCAATGAAAATAATTTTTTAGTTTCTACCGCAAGCAATGCAGAAGATGCTTCGATGAAGATTAAAGTTATAATATTTGACTTGATCATTTTAGATATAATGATGCCTGGAAAAAGTGGTTTGGAATTTATCAAGGATGCAGGAAAAAAATTAGAAACACCAATAATTTTATTAACAGCTAAAGGAGAAGCTAATGAAAGGATTGAAGGTTTAGAAGTAGGAGCTGATGATTATCTCCCAAAACCATTTGAACCTAAAGAATTAATTTTGAGAATTAATAATATACTAAAGAAAACAAAAAAAATTGATCAAAAAAGAGTTATACAATTTGAGAATATTAAAATCGATCTTAATAAACTTTTAATTTTAAATGAAAAAACTGAATTTAAAATTAATAATACAGAAAAAATAATTTTAGAAAAAATGATTAATAATCCAGGTAAAACTTTTTCTAGAGACGATATAGGTAGATTAATTGATTTAGATAAAGAGAGATCAATAGATGTAATAATAACAAGATTAAGAAAGAAGATAGAGATCGATCCTAAAAATCCAAAATATTTACAAACTATTAGAGGTACTGGTTATGTTTTATGGATTGAATAGATTTTTTAAAAATATTTTACCTAAAAGCTTATTTTATCGTGCTTTATTAATTGTAGCTGTACCTATATTAGTGTTACAGCTAGTAATAACAATTGTTTTTTTTGATAGCCTCTGGATTAAAACTAATAAAGGGATGACTAGAGCCCTAGTAAATGAGATTAGTACTTTTATTGAGGTTTATAAAAATGAAAATTATAATAAAGAGGAAATAACAAATCTTTTCTCAGTCTATCAAGATCTTAATTTTGAATTTATAGAAGATAACAATTTTAGTATTATTGAGAATAAAAGATGGTTTAGTCCTGTTGATAGGACTCTAAGGCGTGAGTTAAAGTCTAGATTTGCTAAAGATAAATTTTGGTTTGACACTACAAATTATAAAGAATTAATAGACTTAAGAATTAAATATCAAACAGGATATTTTAAATTTCTAGTCCCAAGAGATAGGGTAACTAGCTCCTCTGCAAGGATATTTGCTTTATGGATTACGGTGCCTGCTTTTATAATGGTCTTAATTTCTCTCATATTTTTGAAAAATCAAACGAGACCAATAACAAATCTTGCTAAAGCAGCTGAAAAATTTGGCAAAGGAGAAGAAATTGATGAATTTAAACCATCTGGTGCTTCTGAAATAAGACAAGCAGGTTATGAATTTGATAAAATGCGTAAAAGAATTATTAGACATCTTAATCAAAGATCAGAAATGCTTTCAGGAATAAGTCATGATTTAAGAACACCTTTAACTAGAATGAAATTACAAATAGCATTTATAAAAGAAAAAGAATTATCCAATAAATTATCAGAAGATATAAATGAAATGGAAAAAATGCTAAATGAATACCTAAATTTTGCAAGCTCATCTTACTCAGAAAAAGATGAGGTGTTCGATCTTACTGAACTAATTAATCAAATAATTGAAAAATATAATCATAGTAATATTTCAAAAAATTTAATACCCAGAGTTTATTATAATGGTAGAAAAAACTTAATTACGAGGTGTATTAACAATTTAATTGATAATAGTATCAAATATGGAGATAAGATTAATATAGAATTAAGTAAAAATAAAAATAATTTATTTATAAGAATTGAGGATAATGGCCCAGGTATACCTGTTAAGGAATATGGGAATGTATTTAAACCATTTTATAAAATAGATAAAGGAAGGGCAGCCTCTAAATCTAGCGTTGGTCTGGGACTGTCAATTGCATCTGATATAATACGATCTCATGGGGGTAATATTATGTTAGAAAAATCCTCTTTAAATGGCCTTGGAGTTAAGATTTTTTTACCCGTTTAGAACTCTTTTTTTTTGGAGATTTTATTTTAGAAATTTGCAATTCTAAATTTTCAACTCTTTTAGATAATATCTCAAACTCATCTTTGCTTGTTAATTTCATTTTAAAAACTATTTCATCTCTTTTGGATCTTAAAATAGTTAGTAATTCGTTTGTAAGATCTTTTGATGAGATAAGGCCCTGTTCAAATAATTTAGCTAATTTATCAATAACAAACTTAGAGTTTTTCATATATTTATTTAATAACTTATTATATTTATACATTATAATTATTATTTAAAATGTTCATTAATAATTTTGACCCAGTTGCTATTCAGATATTTTCTCTAGAAATAAGATGGTATTCTTTAGCTTATATCTTTGGAATACTATTTGGTTGGGTTTTAAGTAAAAAAATTTTCATTTCAGACGCAAAACTAAAAGAAAAATTTGACGATTACATATCATTTTTAATTATAGGCATAATTATTGGTGGAAGACTTGGTTATGTATTTTTTTATAATCTCGAATATTACATGTCTAATATTATTGATATTTTTAAAATTTGGGAAGGTGGAATGTCATTTCATGGTGGGTTATTAGGAATAATTTTTGTTAGTGTCTGGTTCGGTAAAAAAAATAATCAAAATCCATTCAAATATTTAGATATAATCTCAATTGTAGCACCTATAGGAATTTTTTTTGGAAGGATAGCAAATTTTATAAATTCTGAACTTTACGGAATTGAAACAAATGTACCATGGGCAGTAAAATTTTTAAAAATAGATGAACTTCTACGTCACCCATCTCAGTTATATGAAGCAGTTTTTGAAGGGTTATTTTTATTTATAATTTTACTATATTTCAGAAATAAAGGGTTCTTAAGGTTACCAGGTTTCATATCAGGGTTATTTTTAATTATTTACTCCATCTTAAGATTTATAATTGAATTTTTTAGAGTTCCAGATGAACAATTAGGTTACTTATTTCTTAATTTAACTATGGGACAAATAATAAGTTGCCTATTTTTATTAATTGGATGCTATCTGATAATTATCAAATATGAAAAAAAATCAATTTCGTAATTTACCTTTAGATGAATTTATAAATTTATCTCTTTATGATGAAAAATTTGGTTACTACATGAAAAAAAACCCTTTTGGAAAAAGGGGTGATTTTATTACGGCACCAAATATCTCAAGACTTTTTTCTGAAATGATAGCAATCTGGATATTAAGTTTCTGGCAAAGTATTGGTTCTCCTAAAAAATTCAATTTGATTGAACTTGGTGCAGGGAATGGTGAAATGATGAAAGTACTCATTGAAAGTTTTAAAAACTTTCCAAACTTACTAAATTCTTGCAATATTATTATTCATGAAAAAAGTCCAAATTTAATTAAGATTCAAAAAAAAAAACTTGTTGGAAATAAAATAATTTGGATATCTGAAATAAAAAAAATTGAAAAAGATCCTTGCATTTTTATTGCAAATGAATTTTTTGACTCAATTGCAGTTAAACAATTTTTGAAAAAAAAAAAAAATTTGGTTTGAGCGATTTGTTAGTTTGCAAAAACAAAAAAAAAGTTTTTATTTTAATAAAGAATTTGATATGAAAAAATTTGAAAGAAAAATTAATTACAAAATATCAAAAAATCAGAGTTTTATAGAATATTCTTATCTTGGAATTAAATACTTAAAAGAAATTTCAAAGAAAATTAAAGATCATAATGGAGGTTTATTAATAATAGATTATGGATACTCCAAAACAAAAATGGAAGATACTTTGCAAGCAGTAAGAAATCATAAATTTACGAATGTATTAGAAAATTTTGGAAATTCAGATATCACTCATAATATTAATTTTAATCTTTTTAAAGATATAGCAAAAAAGTTATTTAGTTTAGAAGTCAATTTAACAACCCAAAAAAAATTTTTAATAAAAATGGGAATAGAAAAAAGAGCTGAGATAATAACTAAAAATCAAAGTTTTTTGAAAAAGACTGATGTTTATTATAGACTTAAAAGATTAATAGATGACAGGCAAATGGGAAATTTATTTAAAGTTATGTTGATTAAAAATAAAGAAAATAAGTTTAAACTTGGATTTTAAAACTGATTATTTCAAAAAAATTATCAAAACAAAGTAAGATCAGCCATGGTTTTTTTAATAGCAAAGGTGGGAGATCTAAAGGTATTTATAAAAGTCTAAATTGTGGACCTGGCTCTAAAGATAAAAAACACGATATCAACAAAAACTTACAAATTGTTAAGAAAAAAATAAATTCTACTTCGAAGAATATTTTTTTACTTCAACAAACGCATTCTAGTAAGATTTTTTTTATAAATAAAAATTTTAAAATTAGTAAAAAAAAAATTAAAGCAGATGCAGTAATTACTAATCAAAAAAAAATACCAATAGCTATCCTAACAGCTGATTGTGTTCCAATTTTAATATATGACAATAAAAAAAATATTATTGCAGCAATTCATGCGGGATGGAAAGGAGCATTTAAGGGAATCATAAGTAAGGTAATTAGATTTATGTTGAAAAAGGGTTGTGACAAAAAAAATATAATTTGTGCTATTGGCCCCTGTATTTCTCAAAATAGTTATAATGTAAAGGGTGATTTAATGAATAAATTTATCAAAAAAAACGTAAAAAATAAAATTTTCTTTAAGATAAGAAAGAGTATTATATATTTTAATTTACAAGGTTACGTTAAATCTCAACTCAGATTAAATAAAATTTACAACATCGATACACTAAATATTGACACTTTTGTAAGTAAAAATAATTTTTTTAGTGCAAGAAGATCCTTAAAATTAAAACATGATGATTATGGTAGAAATATTTCAATAATTATGATTAATTGAGTTTTTCAATGAAATTATTAACTGGAAACAGCAATAAAGCTCTTAGTAAAAATATCGCAAAATATTTAAAATCTAAATTAGTGAATTCAAGTATAAGAAAATTTTCTGATGGTGAAATTTATGTTGAAGTAAATGAGAATATAAGAGGGAATAGTATCTTTATTATTCAGTCTATTGCATCTCCAGCCAATGATAACTTAATGGAATTATTACTTTGCATTGATGCCCTTAAAAGATCTTCTGCTAAGAATATCACTGCAGTTATTCCTTATTTTGGCTATGCAAGACAGGATAGAAAAGTTGTTCCAAGAACATCTATTTCCGCAAAACTTGTCTCAAATTTAATAACTAAAGCAGGTGCAGATAGAGTTGTTACAGTAGATTTGCATGCTGGCCAAATACAAGGATTTTTTGATATTCCAGTAGATAACCTATTTGCCACTCCTATATTTGCAAGACATGTAAAAAGAAAAGTGAAAAGTAAAAAAATAATTTGTGTTGCACCAGATGTTGGAGGAACTGAAAGAGCAAGGGCACTTGGGAAACTTTTAAACGCTGGTCTTGCTATCGTTGATAAAAGAAGACCGAAACCAGGTCAATCACAAGTAATGAATGTTATTGGAGATGTTAAAAATCAAACTTGTATAATTGTAGATGATATAATTGACTCAGGAGGAACAATTACTAATGCAGCGAAAGCTTTAAAATTGCGTGGAGCAAAAGAGGTTTATGTATATATCACTCACGGAGTGTTAAGTGGAGATGCGGTTAAAAAAATTAAGAATTCTGTAATCAAAAATTTAGTGATCACTGACACCATTGATAACCAAGAAAAAACAAAAAATGTAAAAAATATAGAAGTTTTACCTATTTCTGGCCTTATGGGTGAGGCTATAAAAAGAATTTCAAATTCTACGTCTGTATCAGATTTATTTAAATAATTACCTTGATTATTTGTCAACATGGGTTAAAAACCTGTGACTTATGAATTCATTAGAAGCCAGTATCAGAGAAAATGTTACCAAAGGACAATTGAACGCTATTAGAAGTGGTGGAAATGTCCCTGCTATTATTTATGGTGGAGAAAGTGAAAATCAAAAAATTTCTATTTCAAAAAAAAAACTAAAGTTTCTTATAGAAAAAGAAAATTTTTTATCAAGTATAATTACATTGGATGTTGATGGTAAAACTCAAAATGTTTTACCTAGGGAGATTAAGTACCATATTATCACTGATGAGCCTACGCACGTAGATTTTTTAAGGGTTTTACCTGGAGTAAAAATTAAAATTGAAGTCCCAGTAAACTTTATCAATCATGAAAAGTCTCCTGGTTTAAAAAGAGGTGGTGTTCTTAATATAGTCAGAAGAAAAGTCGAATTAAGATGTCCAAGTGAAAAAATACCAGAAAATTTAACTATAGATCTTAACGAAATTGACATTGGAGAGAGTTTTAAAATTTCTTCAATTAAGTTAGATCCAGATGTGACACCAACTATACAAGGTAGAGACTTTGTTATAGCAACTTTAGCAGCTCCTACAGTAATGAAAGAACCTGAAAAACCAGCTGAAGCAGAAGCTGTGGAAGGAGCAGAAGGGACAGAGGGTGCAGAAGCAGCAACCGCTGAAGCAGCGGATGGTGACAAACCAGCAGCTCAAGGTGATAAAAAAGATGGTGATGATAAAAAACCTGGTGAAAAAAAACCCTCTGAAGAAAAAAAATAATCAATCAAAATTGAAAATTTAATTCTATTTACTTATGCTTCTATTTGTAGGATTAGGAAATCCAACACCAGACAGTGAAAATAATCGACACAACGTCGGATTTAAGATCATAGACTCTATTAACAAAAAATTTGGTCTTTCAAAACAAAAACCTAAGTTTAAAGGTTTGTTAACAACGGGTATTATTGGAAACGAAAAGGTTTATGCAATTAAACCGTTAACTTTTATGAATAATTCAGGAATTTGTATAAGAGAATTGATTGAATATTTCAAGATAGACGCAGGAGACGTAATTGTATTTCATGATGATCTTGATGTTGAATTCGGTAAAGTTAAGGCCAAATTTGGTGGATCAAGCGCAGGTCATAATGGTGTAGCGTCAATTGATAAATTTATTGGCAAAGATTATTCTAGAGTAAGAATTGGAATTGGAAAACCAAAAGGTGCGATAGAAGTTGCAGACTATGTTCTGCAAAATTTTGATGACGATGAGTCACAAGGAGTAGAAAAAATATCACAACACATCACTGACTCGATCTCTATCCTTGTTGAAAAAAAATTAGATTTATTTTCTAGTACTGTAAATAATAAATAATGAGTTTGAAGTGTGGAATTGTAGGATTACCTAATGTCGGTAAATCAACATTATTTAATGCATTAACTAATTCGAGTAAAGCTCAGGCTGCTAATTTTCCTTTTTGTACAATTGATCCAAATGTTGGTATAGTACCAGTTCCCGATCAAAGATTAAAGAATTTGTCTAAAATATCAAAATCAAAAAAAATTATTAATACAACTATTTCTTTTGTTGATATTGCTGGTTTAGTCAAAGGTGCTTCAAAAGGAGAAGGATTGGGAAATAAATTTTTATCACATATAAGAGAAGTTGATGCAATTATACATATGATAAGATGTTTTGACTCTAATGATATTCAGAATGTAAACCCTAACGTAGATCCTATTAGAGACCTGGAGATTATTGAAACTGAGATGATGCTGGCAGATCTCGAATCTATTCAAAAAAGATTAGGAAAAAATAATAAGAAAAACGTAGATGAGGAACAATTGAAAATTCTTGAAGCAGCTTTGGATTTTATAAATAATGATAAAGATATTAATTTATTGAAAAGTCAATTTGAGAAAAAACAATTAAATCAAAGTGGATTATTATCTATTAAACCTAAAATATTTGTTTGTAATGTAGATGAGCAAAGTGTTCAAAATGGTAATAATTATACCAAAGAATTCATAGAAAAATTTGGACAAGAAAAAACTCTTATAGTTTCTGCTGATATAGAGAATCAAATTAATGAATTAGATATAAACGAAAAAAAAAACTATATGGAAATGATAGGCTTAAAGGAAACTGGGTTAAATATATTAATTCAAAAAGGTTATCAAATACTTGAATTAGATACTTATTTTACTTCAGGACCAGAAGAAACAAGGGCTTGGACAATACCTAAAAACTGTACTGCCCCAAAAGCTGCAGGTGAAATTCATACTGATTTTGAAAAAGGTTTTATTAGAGCTGAAACAATTTCCTATAATGATTTTATCTCCAATGATGGTTGGGTAAATGCTAAGACAAATGGTAAAATGAGATTAGAAGGAAAAGATTATATAGTAAAAGATGGAGATGTGTTAAATTTCCGTTTCAACACGTGACCAAATTTTTTTCATGCTAAAATAGACAAGCACTGTAAGAATAATTAAATATACTATTGCTTTAAAACCCATTCTGTGTCTGGCTTCTAAATGTGGTTCAGCTGCCCACGTTAAAAATGTAGTAACATCTTTTGACATTTGTTCGACAGTTGCATCAGTTCCATCTCCATATTCTACTAAACCATTTGACAACTGATTAGCCATTTTAATTTTATTTCCGTACATGTATTTATTATAATAAACACCATCATCCATAGTTATTCCAACTGGTGGATCCTCATAACCTTGAAGTAAAGAATAAATATAATTTGCCCCACCCCCTCTAGCTTTAACTAAAACTGACATGTCTGGTGGATAAGCACCACCATTAGCTGCTTGAGCAGCTTTTTTATTGTCATAAGGCATTACAAACTTATCTGAAAGCTTTCCTGGTCTGGTGAACATATCACCATCAGCGTTTGGTCCATCTGTGACCTCAAAAGATGCAGCAATGGATTTAGCTTCTTGTTCTGTAAACTCAGGCCCTCCTTTTTCAGATAAATTTCTATAGCTTAAATACTTCATTGAATGGCAAGATGAGCATACTTCAGTATAAACTTGATAACCTCTTTGAAGTGCACCACGGTCAAATTTTCCAAAAAGGCCTTTGAAACTCCAATCAGTTTTTAAATACTCAACTTTCTCTGCTGCATTTGAATTAAACGAAGCAATAAAAAAAATAGTTGATATTAATAATATCTTATAATTATTTTTCACTTATTGATTTAAACTCTCTTTATTTCTTGCAGTTGCCAAATTGGGTGATCCTCCAAGAACAGATTCGGTAATGCTTAAAGGAATAGGAAGCGTTCTTTCTTTGAATCCCAAAACGGGAAGAACTACTAAAAAATGTAAAAAATAATAGGCTGTTGCAACTCTAGCGATCAACAAATAAAGTCCCTCTGCTGGCATAGCACCGACATAACCTAAAATTAAGACATCAGCTACTAAGATCCAGTAGAATTGTTTATATAAAGGTCTAAAAACTGCAGATCTTATTTTTGATGTGTCTAACCAAGGTAATGCTGCTAAAATTAATATCGCAGACAACATGGCGATAACACCTAAAAGTTTATCAGGAACAGATCTTAAAATTGCATAA
>MDSV01080136.1_pt1 | contig 11672 bp, 12 predicted proteins | sample 810851 | NCBI WGS metagenome assembly MDSV01 (sample SAMN05326640, study PRJNA326480) | marine metagenome | isolation source: seawater | place: Atlantic Ocean: North East | collected 2012 | reverse complement strand
TTACTTCAAATAATTATTTTTTTTTGAGTATCCGCTCCTTGCTTCTTTCCCATTCACGCTTCTTGATATCAGCTCTTTTATCGAATGATTTTTTTCCTTTTGCAATAGCAATTTCTAGTTTAATTAGTGCTTTTTTCGTATATATCTTTGTTGGCACTATTGCGAAACCATTTTGTTTAATCTCACCAATTAACGTCGCAATCTCTCTTTTCTTTAAAAGAAGTTTTCTTGCACGACGTGAATTAGCTTTTTCATGTTCAGATATTGTGGATAATACTTTTAGGTGAGAATTTATTAAATATGCCTCGTTGTCATTTATTGTAACGTAACTTTCAGAAATTTGAGCATGCCCTGACTTAATGCTTTTAACCTCCCAGCCTTCAAGAACTATACCTGTCTCCATCTTTTTTAAAAAAGTATATTTAAAGGATGCTTTTTTATTGGTGCATAAAATAGTCATAAATAATTCACATGCTGCATGATCTTATAGTATCATATAATTTTCATAAACAAGGAGTATGCGTTTACTGTGATTCAGAGAAAATCTATTCATGGACAATGGTCTTCAAAGATAATGTTTATTTTTGCTGCCACTGGGTCTGCTGTTGGTCTAGGTAATATATGGAAATTTCCATGGATGACTAGCGAGTATGGTGGAGGCGCATTTGTTCTGATCTATATTTTTAGTGTAATAATAATTGCCTTGCCAATAATGGTAGCTGAAGTCATGTTGGGAAGAAGAGGAAAGCAAAACCCTGTAAATAGCGTTAAATATTTAGCTAATGAAGCAAGTAAATTTAGTGTTTTAGAAATTGACCACGATCTTAACCGAATAAAGTCAACTAAGCGTAACTTTTCTAATTCTGATGATTATACTAATTGGCAAATAATTGGCTGGATGGGCGTCATCGCTGGGATTCTTATTCTCTCCTTTTATAGTGTCATAGCTGGATGGACAATGTCATATATTATAAAGGCATTATCTGGTGCTTTCAGCGAAATAACACCAGAGACAGCCAAGTCATTATTTACATCATTTACCAGTGATGCTGAAAAACAGCTAGCATGGCATACAATTTTTATGTTTACGACTTGCTATATTGTATCTCAGGGTGTTAAAGGAGGTTTGGAGAAGGCCGTAAAGTTTCTAATTCCCGGGTTATTTATATTACTTATTGTCCTTGCTGGTTATTCTTATACTCTTAGCGGATTTGATGAAGGCATAAGATACTTATTCATACCTGATTTATCTAAAATTACTCCAGATGTTATCCTCAGCGCCATGGGAATGGCTTTTTTTTCTCTAAGTTTAGGGATGGGTTCACTGATGATTTATGGATCATATCTTGATGATACTTCCTCAATATCTGAGGTGACTTCTATCGTAGCATTTGCAGATACTTTTGTTGCAATATTAGCGGGCGTTATAATATTCCCAATAGTATTTACTTATAGTTTAGATCCTTCCGCAGCAGGACCTGGTTTGATATTTCAGACATTGCCTATCGCATTTGGCTCGATGCCAGGAGGAGAAATATTTGCGGGACTATTTTTTATTTTATTATTTTTTGCTGCAATAACATCTTCTATATCTCTGATAGAGCCTGCAATAACTGTACTTATTGAGAATTTTTCATATTCTCGCTCCGAAGCGTCTATTAAACTTGGACTGTTAACATGGTTTCTTGGAATTGGCACAATATTATCCTTTAATTATGGTGAAAATGTAAATATTTTTGGCATGAATTTTTTTAATTTATTAGACTACTTCACTTCTAAAATATTGTTGCCTCTTGGCGGATTGCTGATAGCTGTTTTTACTGGATTTATAATTAAAGAAAAAACATCTAATGAAGAACTGAATCTCGCAAGTCTAGGGATTTTTAAATTCTGGAGATTTGCGCTTAGATTTATAGCTCCAATTGCTGTGACAATAATATTTGTAAATGGGCTGATCTAACACATGGATTATATTAGAAAAAATGAATTAATTAACGTAAATGTTGAAATTATTTTTGACTTAATCAATGACGTTGATAATTATGATACATTTTTACCATGGTGTTCAGAATCTAGAATTATATCTCATGATGAAAATGTTGTTGAAGCTGAAATAAACATATCAAAAAATTTTCTTAAATGGAAATTTTCAACAAAAAATAAGTATTTTCATAATAATAGGATCAATCTTGAATTATTGGATGGCCCATTTAGTCATTTAACAGGTTATTGGTTATTTAAAATTATTGATACAAATAATACCTCTGTAGAATTATATTTGGAATATGAGTTTGATAACAAGCTTATAGAGCTATCGATTAAACCTATTTTCTCAAATATAATGACATCTATTTTAGATTCTTTTATTTCACAGGCATTTCAGCTTAAAAACAATGACTAACATATTTGATATTACTCTAATATATGTTGATGAAGAAAATTTTCATCGCTCAATTCATCATGTTGAGCCAGAAACTAAAATTATAGATTTTTTTACAAAAATAAATATTCAAAGTATTTGCCCATCATTCGATTTCAAAAATACTAAGTTTGGTATATTTGGGAAAATCGTTAGATCTAACTATATATTACAAGCTGATGACAGAGTAGAAATTTATTTCCCAGTTAAAGTTGACGCAAAAACACGTAGAATTAATAGACTTGATAAAAAAAATTAAAAGCATGCTTGAATAAAACTTCTTGCAGTATATATTAGTCTTATGGGAGACATTAATTTATGACAACCAGTCCAGAAACACTCAAAGATGCGGGATTAAAAGTAACGCATCCTCGCAGCAAAATATTAGATATCTTGAGATTACATCCATCGGATCATCTTAGTGCCGAGCAAATTCATTTAAAACTCGTCAATGACAATGAATCAATTGGTCTAGCAACAGTCTATAGGGTGCTTACGCAATTAGAAATGGCAGGATTAATTTCAAAAAACCAATTTAGCGAGACTGAACACTCTTATGAGATAAAAAAATCTCATCATGACCATATGATATGTACATCATGTGGAGGGATTATAGAGTTTGTGAATGCTGACTTGGAAAAACTTCAAGAAAAAATGGCAAATAAGTTTGATTTTACTTTAACTAGCCATGTCATGACTTTATTCGGTGTTTGTAAAAATTGTAGTAAGAAATAATAAAGCTAATGGCATTACTAAGATCTTCCGCCCCATTTAAGTTTTTTGTTTAAGATTTTAAAATAGTTATAATCTGATGGATGTAAGATTGATAATTGCTTACTACTTTTTTTGATATCAACAATAAGCGGGTCTGCAACATTCAAGTTATTATGACCATCAAATGTAACTAATGTATTTTTAACCGATTTCTTTTCAACCTCTATCCTAATTTTATCATTTGAATTTACGATTATAGGCCTATGACTATATGTATGGGGTGATATTGGAACAATACTTATTACATTCGCATCTGGGCTAACAATAGGGCAACCATTGGACATAGAGTATGCTGTGGAACCAGTTGGTGTTGATATTATAATACCATCAGATCTGTGGATATTTATTAGATAGTCATTTACAAAAACTTTCATTTGGATCATGCGCAGTAAACCATAGTTATGTATCACGATGTCATTCAGAGATATTGATTTAATAGTTTTTGAATTCGAGCTAGAAACAGAAGCTTCTATCATCATTCTTTTATCTACTAAAAATTTGCCCAGAATAATTTCTTTAACTTTTTGTAAAATTTCTTTTTTATCAACATCTACTAGAAACCCAATCTTTCCAAAGTTCACGCCAAGCAGTGGAACAGATAATCTGTAAGCAAGCTTAGATGCTGACAAAAATAGACCATCACCTCCAAAAACAATAATAAGACCAAAGCCATCAAGCTTGATAGATTTCTTTGAAGAGAGATTGATATCTTCGCCAGAAGCATGAGACTTCATTCCTGAGCTTGATTGAGTTACTGTTTCAACAGAAACATTATTTCTCTTTAAGAATAGTGCTAATTTTTTAATATCCTTATTCTCTATGTATTTAACATGAGTAAACAGTAATATTTTTTTTATTTTTTTCATATATTGATCTTAAAAAAATACTTATTAACAAACATCCTAGTTTAATTTATCATAGTATTTAATGAATGACATCTTACAAATTATAAATGATTTAGCTGATTTATCTAAAGCAAAAAACGTTAAACTTGCTTCTGCAGAATCCTGCACAGGTGGTCTAATTTCAAAATATATGACAGATCTAGCCGGATCATCTAGTTTTTATGAATCTTCAATTATAGCTTATTCAAATAACTCAAAAGAAAGACTCTTGGACGTCTCTAGGGAGACTCTCCAAAAGTACGGCGCAGTTTCAAAAAATGTTGTCTTAGAAATGTCTGCTGGACTACTCCAGAAGTGTGATGCAAATGTTGTGGTAGCTGTATCAGGCATAATGGGGCCTGATAAAGATCAATCTAATAAACAAATAGGGGAAGTTTGGTTATGCTGGAAAGGATATGATGTCACTAATACTTCTCATGAACTTCTTGATGGTGACAGGAACTCAAATCGAGAGAATACGGCTAAAATTGCATTATTGGGTTTATATGATTTCATTAAGGGGCTTTAGTTGCTAATATGATAATGATAAAGAATTAAATTTTTAGAGGCATTAAATCATATGGAAGAAAATAAAGAAAAAGAAAAAGCACTCCAACTAGCAATAGGGCAAATCGAAAAAGATCATGGCAAGGGAGCGCTAATGAAGCTAGGCGAGGGGGCTGCTTATCCTGATATAGAAGCTGTCTCTACTGGATCATTAACACTAGATGCGGCATTAGGTATCGGAGGTCTTCCAAAAGGTAGAGTTGTAGAAATTTATGGTCCTGAATCATCAGGCAAAACAACAATGACTTTGCAGGTTATTGCTGAAACACAAAAGCAAGGCGGCACAGCAGCATTTATTGATGCTGAACATGCCCTAGACCCTAAGTATGCAGAGAACTTGGGAGTAAATATTGATGATTTATTACTTTCTCAACCAGATTCAGGAGAGCAGGCTCTGGAAATAACAGATACATTAGTCCGCTCAGGGGCAGTAAGCACAATTGTGGTAGATTCTGTTGCAGCATTAACACCTAAAGCTGAGATTGATGGAGATATGGGTGATTCTCATATGGGTCTTCAAGCTAGGCTAATGTCTCAAGCGCTTAGAAAGCTTTCTGCAAATATAAAAAAATCAAACACGCTCGTTATCTTTATCAACCAAATTAGGATGAAAATTGGAGTTATGTTTGGAAGTCCAGAGACAACTACTGGCGGGAACGCATTGAAATTTTATTCATCAGTACGTCTTGATATTAGAAGAATTGGCGCAATTAAGAAAGGCGATGAAATAGTTGGAAATGAAACCAGAGTAAAAATAGTAAAAAACAAGGTAGCACCACCATTTAGAATAGCAGAGTTTGATATCTTGTACGGCGAGGGTGTTTCTAAAGAGTCTGAGCTTGTTGATTTAGGCGTAAAGTATAACATCATCGATAAGGCAGGTGCTTGGTATAGTTATGGCAAAGATCGTATAGGACAAGGCAAAGATAATTCAAGAATATTTTTAAAAGATAATCCTGATGTCGCTGAAGAAATAGAGAATAAAATTATAAGCTTTACGTCTGGAGATGGTACATCTGAACTCAAAGCTACAGAAGAATCAGTAAATGCTGAAAATGATGAGCAGCAAGCAAATTGATGACATAAAGAATTCTATATCCCGATACCTCAGCATGCGAGAACATTCAAAGCAAGAGTTGGTCGACAAGCTTATTAGAAAAAAGTTTGAAAGTGGAGAAATTAAGCGTTGCGTTGATGAATTTTGTGAAAAAGATCTTCAGTCTGACAAACGCTTCGCCGAGTCTTATGTTCGTTCTAGGTATAATGCAAATAAAGGCCCAATTTATATAATTTCTTCCCTTAAAAGCAAAGGTATAGATGATAATTTAATTAATAAATCACTTTCAGTTTACAATGAAGAGGATTGGCAAAAATCTGCTATGTCAGCACTAGATAAAAAAAAATTACCAAATAAGATTAAAGAAGTTAATGGTCGCAAAGATAAACAAAAAATGTTTTTAAGACAAAGAGGGTTTCAGTATAAAACTATAGAAAATGCTATAGAGGAATTTTGGAGAGAATGAATATCAGAAGTTTGTTTATTGATTATTTTGTAAAACAACAGCACACACATGTTGAGTCTAGTCCATTAATCCCGGCTGAAGATAAATCTTTGTTGTTTACAAATTCTGGAATGGTCCAATTCAAGGATATATTTCTTGGAGTAAAGAAACCATCTCACAAGAGGATAGTAACATGTCAAAAGTGTGTTAGAGCCGGGGGAAAACACAATGATTTAGAAAATATTGGGCATACTAATCGCCATCATTCATTTTTTGAAATGTTAGGTAATTTTAGTTTTGGTGATTACTTCAAAGAAGAAGCAATTTCATTGGCTTGGGATTTTTTAACTAAGGAGCTGAGGCTTGATGAAAAACAACTTTATATTTCTGTACATAAAAACGATAAAGTTGCTGAAAAAATATGGCTTAATGAGATTAAAGTTAACAAAAATAAAATTTGGTATCTAGATGATAAAGATAATTTTTGGCAAATGGCCTCGACTGGCCCATGCGGGCCCTGCACAGAAATCTTTTATGATTTTGGAGAAAAGCTTTCTGGAACCATCCCAACGAAAGGAGATACAGGTGATAGATTTGTAGAAATTTGGAATCTTGTTTTTACTCAATATAATAAAGATAAGAAAGGTAATTTAATTGATCTTCCAAAAAAATGTGTTGACACAGGAATGGGATTGGAGAGAATTCATGCAGTGGTTGAAGGTAAAAATGATAATTTTAAAACGTCTTTATTTTTCGATTTAGAAAAATATTTAGATAAATCTCTAAAAACAAAAAATATTAATTACACAATAAAAAAAATTATTATGGACCATGTTAGATCAGCATGTTTTTTAATTTCAGATGGTGTTGTACCTGGCAATGACGGAAGAGGTTATGTTTTGAGAAGAATTATTAGGCGAGCAACAAGGTTTTTATATAACGCTGGAATTCGTGAACCCTATATTCATACTTGCGTAAATATTCTTCAAAGAAATATGGGATCAACATATCCCATATTATCCAAAAAAGAAAAACTTATCGAGAAAACCTTGGCTGATGAAGAAAGAAACTATTTGGAAACTTTAAGCAAAGGCTTAGAATTGATAAACAAGCTTGCTGAAGATAAAAATGAACTAAGCGGGGAGAATATTTTTAAACTATATGATACTTTTGGCTTCCCATCAGAAATAATCCAAGAAATAGCAGCTGAAAAAAAAATTAAATTAGATATTAAAAAATTTGAAAAGCTTATGAATAATCAGAGAGCTATGAGCCGAAAGGCAAGTAATTTTGAAATAACAGATGCATCTTTTATTCCAACAGGTTTAAATAGTAATTTTACAGGATATACTGAGTTTAACTGTGAATCCAAAGTGTCTGCTATTTTTCATCAAAAGAAAAATATAAAGTCATTTGATCAAGTTGATGCTGATTTTCTTATCGTAGTTGAATCTACGCCATTCTATCCCGAAGGTGGCGGTCAAATAGCTGATACCGGTGTTATCTATAATAAAAATTGTCGGTTAAATGTTTTAAATGTTCAGAAAATTAAGAACACAATAGTCCATGATGTCGTGCTTAAATCTGGAACAGTATCTGTAAATGATCTTTTAACATTAGAAATAGATTATGATCGACGTAAAAAAATCGCCATTAATCATTCATCAACACACCTACTAAATCAAGCATTAAGAGATACATTAGGAGACCATGTTGAGCAAAAGGGTTCCCTTGTAACTGACGAATATTTAAGATTTGATTTTTCTCATAATAAGGCTTTGACAGAAAATCAAATTTACAAAATAGAATCAATTATTTCTTTTGAAATAAACTCTTCTAGAGATACGAGCCAGGAAAAATTAAAATATAAAGATGCGATTAAAAATGGAGCGCTAGCATTCTTTGATGAAAAATATGATGATGAGGTAAGAGTACTAAAAATTGGAACAAAGTCTATGGAATTATGCGGTGGAACTCACATAACCAATACATCAGAGATAAGACTTTTTAAAATTTTAAGTGAATCTAGTGTCTCAACCGGGATAAGACGCATAGAGGCCATTACATATGACAGAGCCTATAATTCATATCAATCTTTGTTTAATGAAAAAAACACATTATCTCACATTCTCAACACGCAACCAGATCAATTACATGACAAATTGTTATCGCTGAAGAATGAAAATGAAGATAAAATTAATCAGATCAAAACCCTAAATCAATCTATCGCTATCTTAATATATAAATCTTTTGATTATAGAGAAACTGATGAATCAAAAACTAAGGTATTTATCCGAGACTGTTCTAAGTTAAATGTGGAACAAATTAAGATACTATCTGATTTAGTCAAAACAAAAGAAGCTAATTCTATCTCGATCTTACTCGCCGAAATTAAATCTAAAATAAGTTGCTATGTTGGTGTTTCTAAATCTAGTAAACACATATATAATGCAAAACAAATTGTGGAGATGATTAATAAGGAGTTTGGCGCAAAAGGTGGTGGCAGCGATACTTTTGCAACTTCAGTGATAATAGGTGCAAATCATAATACAGTTTTTAAATTTATTGAGAAAATTTTATAGGCGTCATTATGTCAATCGTTGTTAGAAAATACGGTGGTACTTCTGTATCAAATATCACAAAATTAAAAAGAATAGCCAAAAATATTCAAGACGAAGCCAGTAAAGGAGGTCAACAGGTCATTGTGTTATCAGCAATGGGTAAAACTACAGATCAGTTGGTTTCATTGGCTACTAAATCATCAAAATCTCCTAATATTAGAGATTATGATTTATTGCTGTCCTCAGGAGAACAAATAAGCGTCTCTCTTTTGTCAATTATCTTGAATGATATAGGGATAAACTCCATTGCTCTAACTGGCTGGCAAGCAGGCATAGAAACTAATTCAACACATATGAGTGCCAGAATATCTAAGATTGATACAGCTAATATTATGTCTGAGTTGAAGAAAAATAAAGTAGTGGTAGTAGCTGGATTTCAGGGCATCTCGAAAAAAAAGGATATAACAACTCTTGGAAGAGGTGGGTCTGATACAACTGCTGTAGCATTAGCCGCTGCGCTTAAAGCTAACGAATGCAGGATATATACTGATGTAGATGGAGTATATACAACAGATCCTAGAGTTTGCCCTAGTGCTAAAAAACTAGATAGATTAACCTATGAGGAAATGCTTGAGATGTCTGGTCTAGGCTCAAAAGTGTTACAATTAAGATCAGTTGAATTTGCCAGTAAGTATAATGTGCCCCTTAGAGTGATGGATGCGCATAAAACCGGCAGTGGGACATTAATCAAAAAAGAGGATAAAAAAATGGAAGGAGCATTAATTTCTGGAATTGCTTTTACAAAGGATGAGGCAGAGATCATGATAAAAGGTGTAAAAGACCAACCTGGTATTGCTGCAAAGATTTTGGGCCCAATTGGTGCCGCTAATATCGAAGTTGACATGATTGTGCAAAATATAGGGTCTGATGGGTTAGCAGATTTCACCTTCACAACTAGTAGAAATAGTTTTAAAAAAGCACTTCAAGTTATTGAAAAAAATAAAAAAACTATGATGTATAGTGAAATAATTTCAGCTAAAAATATAGTTAAAGTTTCATTAGTCGGCGTAGGGATGCGTTCACATGCCGGAATTGCGAGTCAGATGTTTAAATGTTTAGCAAGAAATAATGTAAATATCAGAATGATTTCAACTTCTGAAATTAAGATTTCTGTGGTAATTGATCAAAAAAACCTAGAAATAGCTGTTCAGTCATTACATAATGAATTCAAGCTAGACAAAAAAAAATAATAATAGCTTGTTGTCGTAACAATAAAAGGGAGGGGGTAGATCGTGCTTATACTAACAAGACGAGTAGGCGAAGCATTGATGATTGGCGAGAATACTAAGATAGTTGTTCTTGGTGTTAAAGGAAGCCAAATAAGACTTGGAATTAATGCGCCAAAAGAAGTGATGGTTCATCGTGAAGAAATTTTTGATAAGATAAAGGACGAAAGTAAAGCTGATGATACTCCTGATCAAAAAGTTACTCAGAAATAAAAACTAAAACACTGTTGGAGAAGTGGCTGAGTGGTTGAAAGCGGCACCCTGCTAAGGTGTTATAGGGTTTAAACTCTATCGAGGGTTCGAATCCCTCCTTCTCCAAGTTATATTATAATTCCTTCAAAAGATCATGGTATGTCTTGGACATTTTATCGCAAGAAAAGCTCTCGACAGCTCTTCTTTTAGCTTGGTTACTGACTTCCCGGCGTATTTTTTCACTACTCAGAAGAGTAAGGACATTTTCAGCATACCGTTCTGTGTCATTCTTGCCGCAATAGAAGCCACATTGGCCGTTTTGCCCTAAAACTTCGGTTAGACCGCCTACATTTGTTGAGACAACTGGAACGCCTCTTAACATGGATTCTAGAGCTGTAAGTCCAAAAGATTCATATTCTTGACTAGCAATCAATAGGATATCTGCTTGATAGATCAGATCACTTCCATTATGTATAAAATCTAAGCAATGAATATTGTTGCTGAAAGGCAGAGTTTTTGCATATTTCTTAATTTCATCCTTATAAGAGTCATTGCTTCCACCGCAAACAATAATATCTATATTTTTCATACTTTTATATACTATTTGTAATGCATTGAACATGAATTTATGACCTTTTCTTGGTTCATAATTTCCAAGCATTAACAGGATTTTGTTGTCATCAGATATATTTAGTGTTTCTCTCAAATTAATTATTCCTTCTGGCCTGATTGGCTTGGGCAGACCAAAATAAATTGATTTGATATTTTTAGCATCTAGAAAGCGTGGCCTTACTTTCAATGAATCTGCACATGACTTGGAGCAAGATATAAAATAGTTGCAGGAGTTAATGAGCATCTTATCTATCAAATTCTCATAAGGAGCCATTATCAGTGGATATTTGGCTGTATAGTTGTGAAAAGTATGCAGAGATCGTTTGCCGTATATGGACTTCCAGGCAATATTTGCTACTCTACAAGTCTCTCCACCGGGATAAGCTCCATTAACGACCATCAAATAGTCTCCTTTGATTTTCTTGAATAGCCGCCTAATTAAAAAAAACTGTATTGGAAATAATGATATACGTAATAATTTCCTCAGGACTCTCAAAAAGACATTATTACTAGCTCCCAAGTTATATTTATTCATCAGTGACCAGTTAATTGGTATTGTATGTGGAATTATCTCAACTTTGCCATTGAAGTATTGCTTAAGATTTTCGAGTCCAGGATGATCATCATTAGATATTAAAACGAAAGTATCTTTTTTGTCTGGCCAGTTTTTTACGAGAATATGACAGAATGTATCCATCCCACCAGCACAATTGTTTTCTGTAAAGAGAATTATTTTCATATATCTTTGATCTTTTGTTTTTGATAGTTTACACCATGTTATTATAATAAATAAGGCAATTATATTTATGAAAATTGAATTTATTATAATTTTTCTATTGATAACAGTAATAGGGCTTTTATTGTTGATTGTATTA
>MDSV01042464.1_pt1 | contig 11672 bp, 9 predicted proteins | sample 810851 | NCBI WGS metagenome assembly MDSV01 (sample SAMN05326640, study PRJNA326480) | marine metagenome | isolation source: seawater | place: Atlantic Ocean: North East | collected 2012 | reverse complement strand
GTCCAGAGAAAAGACATACCCACAATCATAATCGTTAAAAGAACAGGCTTTTTCAATCAGAGCACTCGGAACAGGAAAAACGGGATCTTTCATTAGCATTGTTCCAATAATTCCGTGTAAATCATATTTATCTCCGGCAAGATGCCCCGCATGTAAGCGAACATCACTATTGGGATTATAAAGAGGTGCAAAAAACGGAAGCCCCTGAATGTGGTCCATATGTGTATGAGTAAAAAATAAATCTGCATCAAGCAGATTTTGTTCTTCGATCATTATTTTTTTACCCAATAAACGAATACCTGTTCCAGCATCAACAATGACTCTCTTCTCGCCACACATAATTTCAAAACAAGTCGTATTACCACCATATTTAATCGTATCTGGACCTGGACATGGAATACTCCCACGAGTTCCCCAAAATTTTATACTGAAAGATGTAGGGTTTGTCATAATAGAAATTTACACAAATTTAGATGGAAATAAATACATTTGGCAACAACCAATCTCAAAGTTTTAAAACAGGGTATTTCTATTCCCTATCCAACCAGTTGCCATTTTCATCTTGATAAGAGTCCGTTCGTACACCATCTCCCCAGTCGTAAACACCTTCAGAAGCCAGACCAGACTTAAATTCTCCAGTGTAACTTGTGCCATCACCAAAATCAAGAGTACCCAATCCCTCCTTTACTCCTTTTACCCAAGACCCAATGTAAACAACTCCTGAATTATCGCTTTGCACTCCATCACCATGCGGATATCCATCTGAGAAGCCTCCTGAATAAATAGAACCGTCTGCTTCTTTTAAAATACCGTACCCCCCAAATTTACCATTTTTAAATGACCCTGTATAAACTGTGCCACCTATTTTATGTAAAATCCCTCTTCCCGAGTATTCATTATCTTGAAACATTCCAGTATACCTATCCCCATTAACTGAAAGCAAACTACCCAGACCAAACATACCATCCTTAATAAAGTCTCCGGAATATTCAGAACCGTCCTCTAATCTCATCGTCCCTGCCTTCAAATACTCACTGTCCCATTTACCCGACATAATAACCCCAGTAGATCCTTGATATTCACCGTAGTTCAATACATCGTTTTTCCAATCTCCAATCAGCCGAGATGAGTCAGCAAGGATTAATGTTCCAAAACCATGGCGTTTTCCACTACTCCAATTTCCTACATATCGATCCAATTTTACATCAGATTTATACCTCATCGTGCCATGTCCATGCCCAAAGCCTTCCTTATGCTGACCTTCAAAAATATTTCCATTTACCAACTTCCTCGTACCGTATCCATTGGGTTTCCCCATAACTAACTCACCCTCATAAATGGAACCATCTTCAAACACATGCCTTCCCTGCATCGCTTCTTTGCTTAAGCTAATGGATTCACGTTTAGAAGAGATTTCTAAAGTATCATCTGTGTTAGAACATGAAAAAGAAAATAAAAAACATGCCCAAACCAAACCTCTACATATATATTGGAATAGTGAAGAAATCATATCAGTAACTAATACTTTTACTTACCTGAAAAATACTACTTACAATTGAAATAGCAACAAGGGCAACCAGAGAAAACGCGAAGCCCAATGCTCCCCCAGAAACTAAGGTAGTCATAGTCTTAATTTTTTTGGTCAGTTGCTCGCGAAACGATTTACTACTATCCTCCATACTATTTCCTAAATTACCGGTTCTTTCGCCCACTTCTAAAATATCAAGTTGCATAAGGGGCATTAGTTTAAATTTTCTTAGGGCATCAGGAAGAGATTTCCCCTCGTTGACTAAAGCTCTGGCAGAACGAAATCTTGATCTGATATAACTATTTCGAATAGTTTTTTCACATAATCGTAAATTCTCAGTTAATCCAATACCACTCCAAATTAAAGTAGAAAGTAAACTCGCCAACTGGAACATTTCAGAAAGATAAAATATATTTCCAAAAAGAGGAAGTTTTAACATGGCTTGATCAAATGCCAGCCCTCCCTTTTCGGTCTTTTTCCATTGAATAATTGCTCCCGATGAAATGAGTAGAGCAATTAAAACAAAGGGACCAACCGCCAATACCCAGTTCGATCCATTTATTAGAACCTTAGCCATTAAATTAAGTTCGCCTCCAAGCGAAGCGAGCATTTCTTCAATTTGAGGAAGAAGAAAAAAGAGAAAGAAAAGCACAACCCCAAAAGCTATCAAACCAACAAAAAGTGGGTAAGCCATACTACCCAAAACTTTAGATCTAATTTCTCTTTTTTCCTCAAGGTGGGAAATTATCTTCTGAAGAATGGGCGAGACATTACCAGTTGCCTCCCCCGCTTCAATTACAAAGCTGGAAGATTCGCTGAAATATTGAGGTAAATTTCTCATAGATCTGGACAAGGTTTTCCCCTCAGCCAGTTCTTTCCACAATACACCGGCAATTTCTTTTTGCCCAGGATCAGATAATCTCTGATTCAATAATTTAACCGCATCTGCTACCGGCATACCGCTACTATGTAACTCTAACAAACGTTTCAAAAACTCTAAGCCAACCTTCTCACCTTTTCCACGAACTCCTTTTTTAGTTTCGCTTAAAATTTTCTGCTTCGATTTAAATAACTTTTTTTGTTTATTTTTATTCTTTTCTCCACTGCCACCACCAGCAGGTTTTATCTGCAAGGGAGTAAGACCCTTTTGCCTAATTTTTGCACGGGCATCCTTAGCATCACTCGCACTAATTTCTCCGGGTAATGTTTTCCCCTTTAAGTCAATTGAGACATAGCTAAATCGAGCCATCAGCAAATTTGTTTTTTAAAGTCCTTCACTCAGAACTTCTTCTGTATTCTCTTCTCCAACAAAACCGTCAGCATATCGAATAACTTCTTCAATCGTAGTTAATCCACGTTTTATTTGATTCCATCCACTTCCTTGTAATGTGCTCATTCCCTCTTCCAGAGCAACTTCTCGAATATCGGGAGCGGATGCACTTTTGATAACCAAACTATGAATGGGATCACTCATTCGCATTAATTCAAAAATTCCAACTCGCCCGCGATATCCAAGGTTCTGACACTGCGGACAACCTACCGCCTGTAATACCTTGTCTTTGTGTATTATTTCTGATTCATCGGTCTCAAGTAAGGCTAAAGAAGCAATAATCTCTCTCTCGGTCTTACTTGTTGGTTTTGCACATTCTTGGCAAAGCCTACGGACAAGACGTTGGGCGATAACCATCTCCACTGATGAGGCGATTAAAAAAGGTTCGATCTCCATATCAATCAATCGGGTAATTGCACCGGGAGCATCATTTGTATGAAGTGTACTGAGAACTAAATGCCCCGTAAGAGAAGCCCGGATCGCAATATCTGCAGTCTCTCGATCCCGAATTTCACCAACCATAATTACATCGGGATCCTGGCGTAAAATTTCACGTAATGCACTGGCAAAAGTAAATCCAATTTCTGAATTCACCTGGGTTTGATTAATTCCTGCAACTTCATATTCAACAGGATCCTCAACCGTCATTATTCGCCTTTCCGGTTTATGAATTCGACGGATAAAAGCAGTCAAAGAGGTTGATTTACCTGACCCGGTTGGCCCAGTAACCAAGACAATCCCATGCGGTTTTTCTAACACAGAAACAATGTTTAGTTCATCTTCATCCAAAAGCCCAAGTTCCCGCATCGACAATGGTTGCGATTTCTCGTTGAGTAGACGAAGACTAATACTTTCGCCATATAAAGTGGGCAAGGTCGAGACTCGAATATCTAAATCGCTCTGTCCTTGAGAAAAAGTTATCCGTCCCCCCTGGGGTCTTCTTTTTTCGGAAATGTTAATTCCGCTCATGATCTTTATTCGGGAGATAATCGCGTCCTGAAAACTTCGAAGGTTATCCGGAACTCGAACGGGAACAAGTTGACCATCAATTCGGTATCTAATTTGAAGAGTATCTTTGTGGGGTTCAAAATGAATATCTGTGGCCCGATCAACTATGGCTCGTTGTATTACTTCATTTACAAACCGAATAATAGCTGCATTTTGATCCTCCAAATCGTCCTGAGCTTCATCATCACTATCCTGCTCTAAATCACTCTCATCAAGACTATCCGCGCCAATGCCAAAATTCTCGGTAATCGCTCTGGAAATTTTTTCAGGTGAACCAAGACTCCATAATGGTTTTTTGCCCGAAACAGCAAAAACCCATCTGCTCATTATTTCGGAAGGAGGCCACGGTGTAACCAAGCATAACTTTTCATTCTCATTAATTGCCAAAGGCAAACAACAATAATTATGAATTAACCTCATCGGAAGAAGCTTGGTCGGATTTTCAGGCATTTCAAAATCCTCCTGATAGTCCATGTCGGTTTTATTACCGATCTCCAACATTATTTCCTCAACCGGTTTGGAATACTTCGAGGCAAGTAGCCGAGCACGATCCTCTTTAGGCGCACTTAATATATTAAAACGGTCTAAATCGGCCAAGTTTGGCCACCAATCCATTTTTTCATAATTTTGATTAAGATCAAAAGCTAAGGATGGTTGATCGTCTTGGCCTTCACTCTCGACATCTGTATCAAGTCTACCTTCTTCCACGCCATTTTGAGGATTTACCATCTTATTTTCTTTTCGGTAGGTTTACGCGAGGTGGAATAGTAATGGCTCGGCCCCTGTTTCCAGGAAAATTTGATGCTCGATTAGGTGCAGCAACCTTGGGCGCTTGAGCTGTTTTTTTGACAGGTTGACCACTTGGAACAGGAAGTACTGCATTACTCGCATTCTTTAAGGTTAAAGAAATCCCCCCTTTTAATTTCAACTCCTCGGTATCTGGATTAAAACCTTCAATCTCCACTTTCCCATCATCAAAACTTTCCCCAATCTTGAGCCAAGCACCCCGATTAAGGCCACGATCAAAAAGGCTAAAGTGCCATTCATCTCGAAACTTAAAAATTCCACGAAGTTCAATATTGGGATTAATTGATTTAGGTGCTGGTGGCGGAGGAGCAGGACGAATTATAGCAGGTGGTTTCGCCTGCCTTGAACCTGGACGCTCAAAAGGATTAATTTTCTGGGAATATAGACCCAAATTTAAAAAGCCAAAAAAGAGTGCTAAAACAAAAACTACATTTTTACTTTGACTTAACATATTATTAGAAACTTGGCTTATTTGCTGGAGTATCCTGATCGGATGAAGTGTTATTTTGAGTCCCGTCTAAATTGGGCATTCCTAAAATACGACCGGATGGTGAGCGAAATTTAGGTGCATAATCTCCATCTATTCTATCATCAATGGACTGAATGTTCCGTTGGGTATTATCAGTACCTGCATTCATAATCGTAGGTTTAAGGAAAATAAGCAGTTCAGTTGGAGTATACTTAATTGTTTTAGGACGAAAAAACTTTTCACCTAAATAAGGAATATCGCTCAATAAATTATATTTTGATTCCGTAGAATCAACTTGAACCTCCTGCAACCCACCCAACACAATAATCTCTTCATTCCTAATGGTTACAAATGACTTAGCCTCCCTAATTTTTTTTGCGGGTAAAGATTGTCCTTGGTAAGTGTTACTTTGTGTTTCATCAAATTTTTCAGCCTTTACTTCAACTTCCATAAAAATAGAGCCTTTCGAAATTATGGTTCCATTCTCATCAATTAAAGGTAGTCCAATCTTTGGTTTCTTTATTTCAAGCGAGGTTTTTGCGGTTATTTTCTCAGCATTTCCTGTGCTACTTGTGCCGTCAGTTGAAGTGTTTCCGTAATAAGTTGGAATAACAATATTTCTTTCGTCCTCGATCAATATATGAACCTCAGGGGCATTATGGGAAACCATAAGAGAAGGTGTCGAAAAAATCCTCACATCATTTCGTTCAGAAGAGAGGGCAAATATTTGATCCCACCGAATTCCCGTTAATTCCCAGTCCTCCATCTGAAAAGGAATTGCAGAGTTTAAACCAGGGATTCCCATTATCCCCTGTAAACTGTTACTTTCTACGGGCACTTGCCTTGTTGCGGTTTCCCCACCCGGTAAAGTTACGGACTCACTCGCCGTAGCAGCTTCTCCAAATAACCCATCCCCTTTTTCACCCCTCGAATATTTAGACCACTCAAGACTACTAAACAGAGCATCGATTCCACGTTGGTTTTGCTCAGTTAAATCAACCATTACAAATATTGTGTCAATCCGAGCAAGCGGAAGCGGTTGATCCAAGGATTCAATCATCCTACCAATTTCTAAGATATCAGCTTTGGTTCCATAAACTAAAATTGCATTGCTCCTCTCATCGGCAGAAATAGTGATAAAATCGCTAAATTCATGCGAGCCATCCCCTCCATCGTTAGCATTTCCTGCAGCACTTGCCTGATTGGATGTTGGAGCAACTTTTCCACCTGGAGCAGGACTTTGGGGGGGAGCATTGGTTTTGGTTGCGGTTGGTCGTACATTCTTTCCTCCCTGAACCTGTTGTTTAATCCTTTGTTGATTTTTAATTACTTCGTCTAAAATAGACTGAATATCTTTCGATTCAGCATGCTGCAGTTTAAAAAGTTTACTCGTTGTTTTCATTTTTACCGGTGCATCGAGCGTTTCCAAAATAAATTTAATCGTATCTAAATTTTCTTTTCTCGTAACCACGATGAGCTTTCCTGTTCGCTCGTCTGATTCAACTTGGGTGGTTCCACCTAGAAATGACTTAAAACTTCCTTCAATCATTGACTTTAATTTACCTTCCAATTCACGAGCCCCTGCATGCAAAGTATCATGAATGTAAAAATCTGTCCCAAGGTCTTCCTTGCGAATGGGGCGATCAATCGAAAGTAATAATTTTTCCATCCTCTGCAGATTGAGGAGAGAATCTGTGGCCAAAATACTATTTGCTTTTTCAAAGACCAATAAAGTTCCCACATTCGGAGTAGAAAAAGGATTTAATTGTTCGCGCACCTCAACTGCAGGAGCGTATTCTAAATGAAACATCTTCACATATATTCTTTGGCTTGGTTTGATTAAAGAAGCTGGTCCATCCAACCAAATGGGAACGTGCACATTCATTCCTGCAGCTGGAACCGCCTTGTAAAATCGATCGTCGATCTTGGTCAACCCCACACCATTCATCGCAAGCAAACTATCAAGAGCAAGCAAAGTCTCTCTTTTGGTAAGAACGCTAAAACTGTCAAAATTAACTTTTATTTGAGGTAGATTTTGAGGACGTAAAATATATTTCCCCGTAAGTAATTGAATCATTTCCAAAATCATATTTGTGTCCTGATCCCGCAGACGAAGCCTCTCCAAAGGTTCATCCAACCCATCGACCATGGAGAGTTCTACCGGATCTGATAATGCACCCATGCCAAAGCCCAAGTCATCAAAGTCCGAACTCACCTCTGGGATAATTTGCTCAACTACAGGAGGAATGGGTAGACCAGGCACTTCACCCGCTGGAACTTGGCTAAACAAATGGACATGAAATCCAATAAAAAATAAAGCCGTGAGGAGACTTATATTGAAATTTCGAAAATATGGAATGAGTGTCATAATAAATGGATTCAAGTTTTATTGATTCACGAACTCAACCGAGCTGACCTCAAAAGTTGCGTCATAAGTTGTCGGATCATAAGGGCGTGATTTAGGAGGGTAATTGGGTTCAATCTTTACCTCACTTAAGAACATGTAGGGGCTTTCCTGACGAATTAAATCGGCAAATTCATTCACATTTTCATAAGTAGCCCGGTCAAATTTTATTCTTACCTTATGCTGCGAATACCTCTCCCTCTCATCAGTTTCCAATTCCCGGTAGTCCCTTTGTGGAAAAACCTTATCTGCTAGGGAAGATGCCCGGTTACTCAAATTCTTTTTATCGTAACTCTTGTTAGCCTGCTCTAATTTCTGAGCCTCCAAGGCTCGGTCGATCGCAGGTTTTAAATTAATGATTGTTTCATGACCCATTATCTGCTGCTCCGTTAAATCCCATTCCTGATAAATGGAAACGCCGGCTTGAAAAAACTTGAAGAAAGAAACCAATACAACTACCCACAACGAAATGAGCAATAGTATCTGCTCACGATCGTTTAATTTAAAAAAGAGTTTCTTAAATGCACTCATCCTTTTTTATAAACTCCGTTTGTTTGGATAAGTTTTGGTAAAAACGCCGATTTGGATGAATCTTCCTCAATCAATTCAAACTCTATGTCAAATGTTGTCTTTCCGCCACCACTTTTAATTTCGCGTTTTTCCTCCCCTGACCGACCTATTCTAATATTACCCACCTTATTTTTTTCCAAGCTCTCAATAAAAGTATTAATGGCTTCAATCGTCTTTCCCTCCCCTTCCAACCTAACTTCATTTCTACTTTCAAAATGAGCCATAGAAAACCAAAGATTCGGATTATCTCCGGAACCGCCACGATGAACTGCAACTCGGATTAAAGCTCCAAAAGGATCTATGCCGCCAAGTTTATTCTGCCGGAGCTTTTCCAGTAACTTCTGAGACTCTATGACTAAGGGCACTTCCTCTGCCATTCTCTGACTCAAAACTTTACGATCTTCTAGCTTCACTCCCATGATCTTGATCCCCGCAAAAGCCAAGAGCATAGCCGCCATCCCAACACTCCAAACCAAGATCCCCTTCCAACGGGCCCGTGCTTGATTCCGTCTTTTTTGCTCAAACTCCTTAAACTCACGCTGGCGCAAATCACTGGACCATAATTCATCGGCGGCGAGCAGGACATCCTGATCTAATGACAACTCCGAGTCCTTTCCATCCAACCACTCATGCTCAAACCTAAAAAATCCATCTTTGGTTCTCTCCACATCCCGGGCAACTAAGATATCTTTGGCAATTTGATAATTTTCCAAATCAAATAGGGATAGAAGTTTACCCCTGGCATCTTCAACCGATTCGTCTCCCTCATCTTCATCCAAGGGAATGGAAAATAGTAAATCCGGAACAGATGAATCTTCCGGAAAAGATGCAGCAGTCAAGGTATCTTCAAAAAGCAAAAATGCAATGGTAGGTTCCGGATACTCCATCCCCAGCAATGAGATGAATGATGGAAATACGCGACGAAAGATTTCAAGGTTCTGCCAACCCATTTGGCGAAGTTTCGCCAAGGGTGTAGCAAAAATAAACATTCTTCGCAATTCTTCATCTGTTTGATACCCCCATGCTAATTGATCAATAGGATAGGGAGAAAGCCCCCCTTCATTCAAAACAAACTCAGCAAAATCTTGATATTTATCAGCTTTGAGTGAAACCGGGAGTGAAATTGAATCACAAAAAAAGTGCTCACCAGGAATTCTAAGGGTGATTTCTCGAAGTTCTCCAACAGGCAACTCAGGTGATTTTTCAGGGGTATCCGCCATAAAAATGGTTGTTCAAATCTAGCGCTAAAAACATCTTCAGTCGACCAAATTCTCGTTTTCTCGGATTGATAGAATTCTAAATGGATAGCGTATCTTTGTATTTTGCTGACTTCTTGGTTTTTGAACTTTTCCCTTTCCTGGTTTTGGAGGAGCCTGCATTGCGTTACCACTTCCAAGAATTGCGTGTAATTGAAAATTTGCCTTTCCTTTGCTCACCTTGACAAGAACGCGAAAAACATTGGCGGTGGTATTCGTACTAATGGATCGATTACTTCTCATTTGAGCAAGCTTAGGATCATTCATATTCTTAAAAAATGGATCCCCTGAAGCCCCTGATGGACCGGTAAGAATTTCATCGTAAAGACTGTCATCATCACCACATAAAAATTTAACTAAGTAAGAGGAAGCCGTATTAATATTAACCGGGCCGTTATGAAAAAATGAAAAACTATCACGAAAATTCTTCATATGAATGGTTTCACTACCTGATTCTGAATAAAATAAACCTGACTCTTCGGGCTCATCGGAATCATATGCAAACCCCTTTACCATTCTAAATTCTTCAAAGCTCTCTATCTTTTTACCGGGTGTAAAATATGGAAATTCTAAATCTTCATAAAAATCATCTTCTGCTCCCTCGTCTCTTTCCTCATCATCGGCATCCTGCCAATCCATTAAGGAATCATAAAAGGGCTGTCCATCGTCCTCATTAACCAAAGAATCTTCTTCTGCCCGCATTATTGAGAATAGAGAAACCAAATCTTTTTCCGAGATGGCAGATATGGGAACTTTCCCCGATTCATCAATCAAAGAGATAGACCACTGTACTCGAGAATCTAGGGGGGGAATCTCAGCATAACTCAAAGGATCTCCCCAACCTTGGGAAGGTGCGTAAAGCGTCCTCTCAACCATCATAAATTCATTCAGGGCACCAACGGCGACATCCAATGCGGAATATGCATGCATTCTCAAATCATCCCGTCTGTGAAATTGACTTACATGGCGTAATTCCTGAACGGTTTCCTGCATCAAACGCATACATAAAACGGAGAGCAAAACGATCAATGCTAGAATAAAAACTAATATTGAACCTTTATTTTTACCTGCCATTAATAGGGTTCCTCCTCAATTCCACTAGGTGCAATTCTTTTGATAGGAATGGTAATTGTACGCTCAAGGTTTTCCTCATCCCATTTAAAAACAAGTTTTACAAAAGCGGGAATTCGATATTTCCCCGATTGAATATTTTCTTCCAAATCGTCGAGGATCTCCCATTCTTTGATATCATCAGGACTGGCATCTTCCTCTCCATAATAACAATAAAAAACCTGACTACAGAATGGACTGATCAGGGTTTTAAAAAGATCATCTTCATCCTCAGGTTCAAGCCTGCCTTCATCATTCTTCTCCAATTCCTGAAGTTCGGAAAACCATAAAAAACTTAATCCATCGCCCTCATCAAATTGAAAATAACAATGCACACGACCGGCAGGTCCACCTGGCCAAACCAAAAGAGGCGGTGCTTCTCTCATATAGAAATGAATCAAGGGATCTTCCGAATCAGAATACCCCACCGGTCTTTGCAGATCAATAGCCTGGTCCCCTGAACGATTTAAAACAGGCAATGTTGCCTCCTCTAAAACGGCGGTCAAAAAATGAGCAACACCGTTGACATGAGCATCAAAAGCATCTCGGGTGGCAGGCCTTTCCGCCCAGGCACGGGAAATAGTAATCAAAAGGGATGTTGCCGCGGTCAAAACTAATCCGCCTATAGCCAAAGCAAGAAGAACCTCGATCATGGAAAAACCCTTTATTTTTCTCACTGCCGCCTCCTCTCTTCCTGAATTTCCCTAATTTTATCTCTTTTATCTTCCAATAAACGGGTTCTCTCACTTGAAAAATCCCCATTTTTACCCCAAGTGGGTCGAAAAAGATACATTTTAGAAATGCGTTCCCCACCCTCAATACCGAGTTCATCATTACCTTCATATTCAAGAATAAGCGTAACATGATAAACATCTAAAATATCAGACATCTCGACTTCAGTCTCCCACCTCACCTCCCCCATAGACAAGGATTGTATATCTCCCCCGTCTTTTATTTTTTCATAATCCGATTCCTTAAAAATCTCGCCGCGCACCCATAGTAAATCCTGCTCCATTTCCCTCGTATCCTTCATTACACGGATTGTACGAGCAGCAATAAATGCACCATCAACCAGGTAAACGGCAGATAAGCCAAACAAAGCCAATGCGATTAAAACTTCAATCAACATAAACCCACGACCTCGAGTTATTTGTGCGTGCAATCTCATTATTCCTTGCCCTTTAAAACAT
>MDSV01092898.1_pt1 | contig 11673 bp, 8 predicted proteins | sample 810851 | NCBI WGS metagenome assembly MDSV01 (sample SAMN05326640, study PRJNA326480) | marine metagenome | isolation source: seawater | place: Atlantic Ocean: North East | collected 2012 | reverse complement strand
TATATAAACCTGACTAAAATAGGCAAGTATCCATTAAAAAAAAAGACTAACATTTTGACGCGTAGTTGTGATAAACCTAATTTTTTTTTGAGAATAATAATCAATAACAATTATGGACAATAAAATCTTAGAAATATTTATCCCTGGTCCTGCCGGAAGACTTGAAGCTAAATATTATAAAAGTAAAAAAAGTACATCACCTATAGCTTTAGTTTTGCAACCACATCCACAATATGGAGGCACAATGAACAATAAAGTTGTGGTAGAAACTTTTCATACTTTTGTAGAAAATGATTTTTCTGTTTGTAGAGTTAATTTTAGAGGAGTTGGTAAAAGTGACGGTGAATTTGATAACGGACAAGGTGAACTAGCTGATGCTGCCGCAGCTTTAGATTGGTTAGAAAGAGAAAACTTTGATAACTCACAGTGTTGGGTTTCAGGATTTTCTTTTGGATCTTTAATCGCTATGCAACTTTTAATGAGAAGGCCAGAAATTAATAGATTTATTGCAATCTCGCCTCAACCTAATGTTTACGATTTTACGTTTTTATCTCCATGTCCTTCCTCAGGATTAATGGTTTACGGAAAAAAAGATGAATTAGTTCCTGTTGAATATATAAATGAACTAGACAAAAGACTTAGTTCTCAAAAAGGAATTAAAGTAGAATTTCAAACAATATCTGATGCAAACCATTTCTTCTCAAAAAATGAAACTGCATTAACAAAATGTTTAGACAAATATATAAAAAAAGAAACTGCACTATATTAAAAATTTTTGACTATTACTCCACCAGTGCTTGGTTTTTTACATCCAGTAGTTCCAGGGAAAGAAATCGGTAATTTTAAAAAAGATCTTATAGCCAAATAAGCAAAAGCTTGTGACTCTACAAAATCTCCATCTATTTCATATAGATCAATTGGTTCAATAATAATTTTCTTAAAATTATTTCTTATTTTTTCTAAAAGATATTTATTTTTTCGCCCTCCTCCACACACTAACCATTTATACACTAATGATTGGTTCATTCTATGAGCATAATTCATTCCATTAGCAATAAGTGTTGCTGTGAAATTACTAATAGTTGCTACACCATCTTCTAATGAAAGACCTTTTGCAAAAAAAATATCAAAATCTTTAATATCTAAAGATTTTCCATAATTAGAATTATCAGTAAAATTTTCTAAAGCCTGATTTAAAACTAATTTATCTATTGTACCAGATCTTGCTGTTAAACCATCCTTATCATATTTTTTTTTTGAATTTTTTCTCATCCATTCATCTATAAGACAGTTCCCTGGTCCAATATCATAAGCATAAAATTCATCCATACTATCAAAGTTATTCCAATCTGCTGTAGAGGTAATGTTTGAAATACCTCCGATATTTAAAATTTTCAATGGAAATCCTAAACTAAATTTTTTATTTATCTTGTTTGCAAGGACATTGTGAAAAATTGGTGTTAGAGGAGCACCTTGTCCCCCATTTTCTAAATCATTTTGTCTAAAATTATAAACGACTTTTTTTTTTGTTAGTTGAGATAATAGATTTCCATCACCTAATTGTTTAGAAATTTTTTTTTCTGGCTCATGAAATATTGTTTGTCCGTGAAAACCTATTAGATCAACTGAGGATTTTGACATTCCAAGGGTTTCTTTTACAGCTTCAACATGAAATAGAGTAATCTTTCTCTCTAAATCTTTGATTTCATCTAGGTATTTATTTAATTTCTCTAAATTTGTGATTTTTTCCCTAATATTTAATATATTTTTAACCAATTCTTTATCATATTCAAAATACCTATCTAAAATTGATGAAAATTCTCTATTACCATCTGACTTAATTATAGATACATCTACTCCATCTAACGAAGTGCCACTCATGAGGCCCATTGCTGTATATATTTTGCCCATTCTTATTTTTTTTTATCAAATATTGTATATTGTGAAACTATAGACTTATGAATAAATTTTTAAAAGAATTTAAAGATAGAGGCTTTTTCTATCAATGCACAAGTGAAGATGAATTATCTAAATTACTAGATAAAGAAAAAATCAATGGTTACATAGGTTTTGATTGCACAGCTGAAAGTCTTCATGTTGGTAGTCTTCTTCAAATAATGTGTTTAAGACTTCTTCAAAAATATGGTCATAGACCTATAGTGTTATTAGGAGGTGGAACGACTAGGATTGGTGACCCTTCAGGCAAAGATAAAACAAGAAAAATTTTAACTGAAAAAGAAATAGACAAAAACATAAAAAATATAGAAAGAATATTAAAAAATTTTTTAGATACCAAAAACCCAAAAACAAAACCAATTTTTGTGAATAACTATTCTTGGCTCAAAGGCTTAAATTATATTTCTTTTTTAAGGGATATAGGAAAGCATTTCACAATAAACAAAATGTTAAGTTTTGATAGTATTAAAACTAGATTGGAAAGAGAGCAATCATTAAGTTATATGGAATTTAATTATATGATACTTCAAGCTTATGACTTTCTTGAACTAAATAAAAAGAAGAATTGTTCTCTCCAAATTGGTGGTTCTGATCAATGGGGAAATATTGTTAATGGTGTTGAGCTTATAAAAAGATATTCTAACAAACAAGCATATGGTTTAACAACTCCATTAATCACATTGGCCTCAGGAGCTAAAATGGGAAAAACAGAAGCTGGTGCCATATGGCTAGATAAAAAAAGTTTATCTGCATATGATTACTGGCAATTTTGGAGAAACACAGATGATAAAGACGTTATTAGATTTTTAAAATTTTTTACTGATCTAGAAATAAATGAAATTAATAATTTACAAAATAAAAATATAAATGAATTAAAAATATTATTAGCAAATAAAGCTACAATGATGCTTCATGGTAAAAAAAGTGCTCAAGATTCTGAGAAAGCTGCCAATGAAGCTTTTTCAGGCAATTCTCTTGGCTCTAATTTACCTTCTATTAAAATAAAACTTAAAGATTTTAATAATAGAATAAGCATAATTGATATAGTTATTTTATCAAAATTAGAAAAATCTAAAAGTGAGGTAAGAAGATTGATTAAAGGGAATGCTGTTAAAATAGATGATCAAATTATCTCAGATGAAAAATTTACAATCTATAATCAATCTCTAAATAAAAAATACTTAAAATTATCTATTGGAAAAAAAAGACATTTAAAAATAGAATTTAACTAATTTTTTTTTAGTTTTTCTGAATTTTTTTTAATTTTTTCAAGAGTTCTTGTAATAAATCTTGGGGTTAATGTCTTTATAGGATTTACTGAGGTTTCAAGTTTTTTTGGAGGGCCTTTAATCTTAAAACTTACTCCAAACACTCCTTCACCAGTTTTTGACCCCACTAAAATTTTACCTAATACTGGCAAGGACCCGATAAACTTATTTATTGTTGTAGCAGGCACCAACGTTCCTCTTAAACTAACTAGTTTATTTTTTTCAATATATCCATCCATTAAAATGGAAATAGCAGGACCAATTGCATAAATTTCATCAATGTTCATTAAGTTTGATTTATTTTTAAAATTCATTTGAAATTCGTCAAAACGTATTCCCTCTCCTGATAAAATATCGGCAATACCCTGTAAAGACGCTAAAGTCAGAATTTTTGTCAATAAAGGTAATTCTTTTAATTTAAAATCATATATTTTCAATTGCGAAACAGACTCACCTGATTTTTTTACGCTATAAAAATCAAGAACTCCTTTGTCAAAACCTTTTATAAACTTATATTTTTTAACAATAGGCCTTGCTTCATCTAAATATAAAGTTGTAATTTTATTGTCATCAGTAGTGTTAATAGTAAATTTAAACTTTTTATTTTTAGAAAAATCACCAACTAAGTCAGCTTTTGTTATTTGTTTTTTTTTAAAATAAATATTTCCAATAAAATTCGATAAATCATATTCATTATCCAAATGAACTTTTTCAATATTTAAATTTATTCTCATATCAATATTAAAAAAATTAGAATTATTTTCATTGAATAATAAATCATCAATTAATTTACTAGCATTAAAGAAAGGTCCCTCTAAATAATATTTATTTTTCTTAGAATAAAATTTGATAAGATTTTTTTGTTTTTCAATATCAATATAATCTAAATCGAAAAAACCTAATTTAGTTACTTCCAATTTTTTATTTAAACCCAAGTTTTTAATATTTATTTTATTTTTATTCTCATCTATAGAAAGTGATTTAATAAAATAATTATCTTTTTCATTTTTTAACCCATCAATTTGAATTAAGGCTTCACTATTATCATTTTTTTCATAATTCAAAAAATCTATTTTTAAAGGATTGTTATCTATTTTAAGTATAGTTCTAAAATCTAATTTATTATTTTTTTTATTAAAAGAATATTTGAGAGCATCATTACTATCTTGAAATAAAATATTACCTTCTCCATCTATAAGTAAATTATCTTTATTATATTTTATTGATAACTCGTGATCTGAAAAATAAATTTTTTTTTTTATATTTGGAAAAAAATTATTTAATTTAAATTCATTAATAATTGAAAATTCATCAATGGACACTTTAGAGTTAAGTTTTAAATCAGAAAATTCAAATTTTTTACTTATTTTAAATGAGAAGTCATTTTTTGAACTTAACTTTAATTTTTTAAGATTAAAATCTGAAAGAAAAGGTTTAACAAATAAATTTAAGTTTTTTTCGTCTATATCAAATTTTTTGTGACTTATCTTCCCTTTAACTAAAAAATCGTTTTTAACTTTTTTAAATATTACATTTTCTGATAAAAAATTAAGATCATTAAGAGAAAATACTATATCGCTTAAAGATAAATCATCATTTTTATATTTAAAAATTAGATTTAATTTTTGAATGTCATATTTTTTAAGAACGTTTAATTTTGTATCTTTAATATAACCATTTATTTCATAATTATCTTTAATTTTACCATCTGAGTCAAATTCTATTTTTAAGTCGGCAATTAAAAAACCTTTTTTTACAATTTTTTCTAAGATAAATAATTCTGGTGTATTTTGAAAAGATCTAATAAAAGAAATTAAACCTTTTATATCTAAAGATTTCGTTGAAATTTCTAAACTTTCAATTAAAAATTTATTTTCGATCAACGATTTAATGGATATTTGAGTTTTAATATTTTCTATTTCAATATTTTTATTTTGATTTTTAAGTTTAGAACCGACTGTTTTTATATTTAGCTTAAGCTTAAATGGATCTAAGACTAGTTTAATTTTTTTTAATTCAACATCTATATCTTGATGAATATTCTTAATTTTATTAGAAATTTGATTATTAAATCTATCTGTTTCAATTCCAAAAATACTTAAATGAGAAGCAAAAATAATAACTACAAAAAATAATGTTAACAAAGTTTTGTAAATTATTTTCATTTTATTTTATATAAAGATTGTTCTAAAAATTCATCTATATCACCATCTAAAACTTTATCCGGGTTTGTGCTTTCAAAGTTTGTTCTGTTGTCTTTTACTAATCTATATGGTTGTAATATGTATGATCTAATTTGATGTCCCCAACCTATTTCTGATTTTGATGACTCAGTGGTTTGATTTTCTTTTTCTTTTTTTTTTATTTCATAATCATAAAGTCTTGCTTTTAACATATTCATACATGTGTCTTTATTTTTATGTTGAGATCTTTCATTCTGACATTGTACAACTATTTTTGATGGTAGATGTGTAATTCTTACAGCACTATCCGTAGTATTTACATGTTGGCCTCCCGCACCACTAGATCTATAAGTATCTATTCTTAAATCTTTATCCAAAATTTCAATATTAATATTTTCATCAATAACCGGATAAATCCAAATACTAGCAAAACTAGTGTGTCTTCTTGCTCCAGAGTCAAAAGGTGAAATTCTTACCAAACGATGAATTCCAGACTCTTTTTTTAACAAACCAAATACATAATCACCTTCAATTTTGATAGTAGATGATTTTATTCCTGCTTCATCACCTTTGTGTTCACTTATTAAACTTGATTTAAATTTTTTATTGTCTGACCATTTTATATACATTCGTCTAAGCATATCAGCCCAGTCTTGACTTTCTGTACCACCTGCTCCAGCGTGAATTTCTATATAACAATCAAGAGAGTCTGCTTCATTAGATAAAAAACATTTTATTTCGTTTTTTTTTACTAATTTGCTTAAATCTTTGATATTTTCTATAATTTCATTTTCAATAATTTGATTTTTTTCCTCAATAGCTAATTGATATAAATCGTCTAAATCTTTTATTTTTTCAATTGAATTATTGAAAGAATTTATCAAATCTTCAAATAATTTTTTTTCTTTTATTACTTTTTTTGAATTATTTTTGTCTTTCCAGAAATCACTTTCTAGAATTTTTTTATTTAAAATTTCTAACTTAGACTCAATATTATTTTTTTCAAAGATACTCCTTGACTCTATAGTTTATCTTTTCTATTTCTTTTTTTAAGTTTTGATATTTATCATCCATTAGTAAAATTTTAATATATTATTTGATTCATATCTATTATTATTTGAATATAATACTTTTCCATCAACAACATTTTTACTCTTATAAGCTTCTATAATCGTATTTTTAGATGAAAACTTTGCTTTTTGTCCAGTTAATGGGTCTGAAACCATCATTGTAATACCTTCGGGAACTTTAAATGGTCTTGCATCAGATTTTTTCACCGCTCGCTCAATAAAATTTTTAAATATTGGCAATGCTGCTTTTGATCCTGTTTCGTATTTCCCTAATGTACTAGGATTATCCATTCCAACATAAACACCAACGACCAAATTAGATGTAAAACCAATAAACCATGCATCTGTATTTTTATTAGTTGTCCCTGTTTTTCCGGCTAAGTTTAAGTTTAGTTTTCTTAATTTTTTTCCTGTTCCTCTTTTTACAACACCTTCTAATATTGACGTAATCTGATAGGCAGTTTGTGATGTGAAAACCTGCTTATAATCATCTTCAATTATTGGATAGTCCTTGCTTGTAAAAGAAATTTGATCACAATTTAAACAATTCCTATTTTCATTATTAACAATAGTATTTCCTTCACTATCTTGGACTCTATCAATTATTATAGGTTTAATTAGCTTTCCACCATTTACAAAAGCAGAGTATGCTGATGTTAATTTTAATAAAGTTGTTTCTGCAGATCCCAAAGATATAGATAATAATTCTTCGGGATTATCATAAATACCTATTTTTTTTGAAAAATTTACAACTTTTTCAATACCTAAATTTTGTGCAATCCTTACTGTCATTAAATTTCTAGATTTTTCTAATCCAACTCTAATAGTTGATGGTCCATAAAATTTTTTACCATAATTTTCTGGTTTCCACATTTTTAAATCAGAACCTTGATCTAAAACAAGCGGTGCATCTAAAACTAAGGATGTTGGTGTATAATCATTCTCTAATGCTAACGCATAAACGAATGGTTTAAAAGCTGAGCCTGGTTGTCTTAAAGCTTGAGAAGCTCTATTAAATTCACTACTTTTAAAACTAAATCCACCACTTATTGCTAAAACTCTTCCAGTATATGGATCCATAACAACAACTCCTCCATTAATTTTAGGAATTTGTTTAAGACTGAATTTATTATCTTTAATATTTTTAACATAAACTACATCACCAATTTTTAATAATTCATCGAATTCTTTTTTTGTCCAAGAAATATCACTATATTCAATAATTCCCTCTGAATTATCTTTATTTTCTATTTCAATTGAAAATTGGTTTATTCTTTTTACTATAGCAATATTCCAACCTATAGAATTTTCAATATCATATTTTTTTAAATTTTCATTCCAGTTTGAATTATAAACTTTATTAATTAAAGCTCCACGCCATCCTTTTCTCTTATCGTAATCTATTAATCCAGATCTTAAAGACTGAGTTGCTATTTTTTGTAACTCAAGATTGATCGGGGTATTTATATTGAATCCTTGATTGTAAACTTTTTCATAAGTAAGTCTTTCAATTATATTTTTTCTAACATCTTCAATATAGTATTGCGCATCTTCTAAAAAAACTTTTCTACTTTTTTTTAAATTTATTTTTTCCTTTTTTAAATTTTGATATTTTTTTGAATCAATAAAATTATTATCTAATAAATTCTTTAAAACTAAATTTCTTCTGAACATTGCTAAATTAATATCTCGATAGGGATTATATTTGCTAGGTGCTTTTGGTAATGCTGCTAACAATGCTGCTTCAGCATAGTCTAATTCTTTTATAGATTTATCAAAATATTCCAAACTAGCAGCAGCTACACCATAAGCACCACTACCCAGATAAATTTGGTTCAAATATAATTCTAAAATTCTTTCTTTTGATAAGGCTCTCTCAATTCTGAAAGCAAGTATCGCTTCTTTAATTTTTCTATTTAAACTCACTTCATTTGTTAATAAAAAATTTTTAGCTACCTGTTGTGTGATGGTTGATGCTCCTTCAAGTCTTTTTGATGTTATTATATTTCGAATATTATTTATAACTGCTCTTAAAACACCCTTTGCGTCAACTCCTGGATGAGAAAAAAAGTTTTTATCTTCTGCTGATAAAAAAGCGTTAATTACATTATTTGGTAGAGATCTGTAAGGAACAAAGATTCTCTTTTCTTGTGAAAAGTCAGCAACCAAATCTCCATTTCCTGCATAAACTTTACTTGATACCGGTGGTTTATAATTCTTTAAAAATTTATAATCTGGAATATTGTTTGAAAAGTTCCATAAAATAGCCAAAACCAAAAATGAAATTATCAATGAAATACTGATAAAAATAATGAATATATTTTTAAATAATCTGCTCATTTTGTTTCCATTATATATCGGAATTTGTTAAAGTTATGGCATAAGAATAAACAAAATTTTATAATTAAAATGAATCACTTAAAAAACACATTATGGAAAAAAATTTATATATTGATGCTTCGCATCCAAACGAAACTAGAGTTGTACTCAAATCAGATAACAATATTGAAGACTACGAGTACGAAGGTTTAAAAAATAACCTTATAAAAAATAATATTTATCTAGGAAAAGTAAGTAGAATTGAACCTTCCTTACAAGCTGCATTTGTAGATTTTGGTAGAGAAAGACATGGTTTTTTGTCTTTCAATGATATCCAATCAGATTATTACCAAATTCCAAAAAGCGATCTTGAAGTTATTAAACAAGAGGAAGAAAAAGCTAGAGAAGAATTATCTAAAGAAGTAGAGGCTAAAGAGGAAGAAAATCTTGCTGAAGGAAAACTAGAAATAGAAGATCCAATAGAAAAAAAAGATCAAGAAGAAAAAGAAAATATAGAAAATGAAAAGGAAAGAAAGAAAGAAAATAAGTTCAAATTTAAAAGATACAAAATTCAAGAAGTAATCAAACCAAATCAAGTAATTCTTGTTCAAGTAATAAAAGATGAGCGTGGACAAAAAGGAGCAGCGCTAAGTACGTTCATATCTATTGCTGGAAAATATATAGTTTTGATGCCAAACACACCAAAGGGTGGGGGTATTTCAAGAAAAATATTTAACCCAGCTGATAGAAAAAAAATTAGAACAATACTAAACGAAATTGAAATTCCTAAAGAGATGGGGCTTATAGTTAGGACCGCTGGTAGTAACAAAACTAAAAACGAAATTAATCATGATTTAACAACTTTAATAAATACATGGAATCAAATTAAAGATAGCGCTCTTAACTCTATTGCGCCATCTTTAATACATCAAGAAAGTGAAATTATCAAAAGAACCTTGAGAGATATGTATGATGAAAATACAAAAAATATAATTGTTGAAGGTAATGAGGGTTATAAAAAAGCACAAAATTTTATGAAAATGATGATTCCTTCTCAAGTAAAAAAAATAAAGAAATATAGAGGTAAGAACCCATTATTTATTGAAGTAGGTATAGAACAGAAATTGAATCAAATTTTTGATACAGAAATTAAATTAGCTTCAGGTGGTTACTTGGTAATAAATCCAACTGAAGCATTAGTTTCTATAGATATAAATTCAGGAAGCTCGATCAAGCAAAAAAATGTTGAAAGTACTGCTTTGGATACCAATCTCGAAGCTGCAGATGAAATAGCCAGACAGATTAAAATTAGAGATTTATCTGGTTTAATAATTATAGATTTTATTGATATGCTAGGCTATGGAAATAGAAAATTAGTAGAAAGACGATTAAAAGAAAAATGTCGATCTGATAGAGCTAGGATCCAAATTGGAAGAATAAGTAACTTTGGCTTGTTAGAAATGTCAAGACAAAGACTAAGAGAGAGTGCAGTTAAATGGAAAATAAATCTTACTGACGAGTCCTTTGCTCTCAAGTTATTAAAGTTAGTTGAGTTAAAAGCAGTTTTAAATAAAGCAAAGTTTGTTGATCTAAAAGTTTGTGAAAAAATTTCTGATTTTCTCAAAGAAAATTTTATTGAGGACTTAAAATATTTTGAAAAAAAAAATAAAATGAAAATTGATATAATTATCGAAAATAATCTAATAATACCCGAATATATTATTGATATAAAAAATAAATCAAAAAAAACATTAGAATTTATTGAACATTATGAAAAATTAAAAAATCTTGAACAGCAAAAAAAAGAGAGCAACATTATAGATTTGAAAGAAAAAAAGAAATTTAAAAAAAAACCTTTTAGAAAAAAAAAGTATTTTAAAAAAGCTAAATAATTCCTTTAATTGGTGACGAAGCTTTACCCATTAAATTTTTTTCAATTCTTCCTGAAAGATAAGATTGTCTTCCAGCTATAACTGCATTTTTAAATGCCAAAGCCATATCATAGGGTTTTTTTGCTTTAGCTATTGCTGTATTTACTAAAACTCCATCACAACCTAACTCCATTGCAATAACTGCATCAGACGCTTGCCCCAATCCAGCATCAATTATTAATGGTAATTTTGTTTGCGATCTAATAATTTTTATATTTATTTTATTTTGGATACCTAAACCTGAACCTATGGGTGCAGCTAAAGGCATTATAGCACAAGCCCCTACATTCTCTAATCTTTTAGCCATTAAGGGATCATCGTTACAATAAACCATAACCTTAAAACCCTCTTTAGTTAAAATCTCTGTTGATTTAAGAGTTTCAATCATTTCAGGAAAAAGATTTTTTTTATCTCCTAAAACTTCTAGTTTTACTAATTTCCATCCACCAATTTCTCTTGCTAATCTTAATGTTCTTAAAGCTTCTTCAGAGGTAAAACAACCTGCTGTGTTTGGTAGATAAGTAATTTTTTTTGGATCAATATAATCCATTAAGAGAGGCTTATTTTTATCTGAAATATTTACTCTTCTCACAGCCACTGTAACAATATTTGCGCCAGATAACTGAATTGCTTTAGCGCATTCATTCATATTCTTATATTTTCCTGTTCCAACAATAAGCCTAGAATTAAACTTTTTGTTAGCTACTATCAATTTATCTTTTTTCAATTTTAACCACCTCCAATAAAATGGACTATCTCAATTATATCATTTTTTTTAAGATATATCTTATTTGACTTTTTTTTATCTATTATTTCTTGATTTAATTCAATTGCTACTTTTTTCATAGGTATTTTCAAAATTTTTATAAGATTTGATAGTCTTTCATTTTCACTAATTATCTTTACTTTGCCATTTATCTTTATTTTTATTTTTTTTATTTTTTTC
>MDSV01015830.1_pt1 | contig 11673 bp, 9 predicted proteins | sample 810851 | NCBI WGS metagenome assembly MDSV01 (sample SAMN05326640, study PRJNA326480) | marine metagenome | isolation source: seawater | place: Atlantic Ocean: North East | collected 2012 | reverse complement strand
TCCTTCTTTTTCCATCAGGACTGAGTAGTCTGCCATGGTTCTGCGAGAAGGAATATACCAAGAACGATTCGCATCGATTTATACGAAATACCCCCGTAGGGGGTGCTGACATTTTGTGCACATGTTCAAATACCATGTTTTCCAGTGGATTGGTATGACGACCCTACGTTCGACTGCCTACTCAATCGTTGGATTAATGCTTTTGAGCATTTTTGCTTCTTTTGGAGGCCTAATAGCTGACAATGAAGAAGTTGTTCTTGAATTGGAAAAAGAGCCAACTGAATTCGAGGCAACAAGCCCTGGACACCCTGTATTTGCAGAATACATCGGAGCACATTGGTGCCCTCCATGTAGAACTACATCTACAAATCTAAACAGCCTATACAACACAAACGGCGGAGGAGGATCTCAATCTCAAGATTTCACATACGTTTCGTTCTGGGAATCTCAAAACACAGGTTGGCCAAATGACGCTCCTATCAACAGAAGAGCACACCACGCACCTACTGGTTACCCAACCACTGTATTGGGAGATGCAGATAAGAATGGAGCAGATAGCAACTACTACACTTCTGGAGGTCAATCATATGACAGCTACTACCAAAATGGAGGCAACACAGTTAACGGAAATTCTTACTCATTGTCCGTCATACAGTCCGAAAATGGAAATAACATGGACATCTCAATAACTGCAGCTTACACCGGAAGTGGCACTCAAACTGTATTCATGTATGCAGCTGTTACCGAAGAAGTAGGACCTGAAGCCTACTCACAAGGATCTCCGACTCTTTACCCTCACCATGTTTGGAAGAAATGGCTTCTGAACAATGCAGGCACTGGATTCGAATCCGTCACACTTTCCGCTGGAAGTCCTGTTACCAAATCATGGTCAGTTCCAATTTCAACTGTACGTGCTGGAGGCGGTAATTCCGCTGTAGATAATTTCCTAACAGTGGCCGCTTTGTTTAGTGGGGACCATACTGCTAACCGAGACGTTGTTTCTGCAGCAGATTCTAAGATGGCTCCAACGATTGACGTAGGAGTACAATCATTCACAATCAATAACCCAAGTGCAGCAAACGGCGGATACATCAATGGTGACGTTATAGATGTCCAGGCATCTGTCATCAATAATGGCGTCGATGCGTACACAGACGGGGGAGATGTTAGATTCTATTACAAGGTAAACAATGCAAAGACATATGTCGGTTCCACACAAAGTCTAAGCAACTTTGCGACTAATGGTGCAACTCAATCATTCAGTGGACAAATTGATACTACATCTCTGCCAAGTTCTGCTTATCAAACTACATTCGGAGTAGAAATATCCAATCTAGTAGCAGACAAGTCTAGCTCAAACAACGAGGGTACTGAAATCGTACCACACGATCTTGTACCTGTCGCTCGAAAGGCGCAGGTGATTGGAAGCAATCAAATCGAGAGAGGAGATAACTTCTTGATCGAAGCAAAAACTACTTTCAATGATGCTGTTGATACAAATACATCATTCTTCACTTTCGATGTTGAAGTATCACCTACAGGTATGGACCAGTGGGTAGGTGGAGACATGATTGTTGGAGGCGACCAAGTATTCCAGGAAGGAACTTCCAATGAACATCGCCAATACCTAGTCAAGCCGAGCATGAACATGGGAGCAGGAGACTACGACATCCGTCTTCGCTCAATCGATTCAAGAATGCAGACTAGCGATTGGCAAATCACAACTAACGGATTTACTCTGAAGAATGCAATGCCTGTAATTACTTCTGATCCTGTACCAACAGTGAAAGTCCAAACCTCGACCAAGGTATCAGTTATCAGCAACATCAATGATGCTGAAACTGCTCTAGATGAATTGGTAATTACAAGCACAAGCCCAAACTTTGTAGCATGGCACCCTGCGACTGAAGAAATCGAAGTTTACTTCGAGAACATTCGCTTCGTTAACGGTCAACCAACTGCTTCTGGAATCGAAGTTTCTGTCAACGACGGAACCGATACTGCCTTCGGAACCTTGCTATTCAATGTCATTGAAAACGGCCAACCTCGATGGGCTGGTGTTCAGAAGCAATACGTAGACGAAGCGTCCTCTGCTTCTCTTTACTTGCTCCCTTATCTTTCAGATACGGATGACAGCGGAAACCTCGCATCTACTCAAGATCTAATGTTGGCAATTGTCGATAACACCAACCCAGATTTGTTGGATATCTCGCTAAATGGATTTACCCTAAATTATGCTACAAGCGATGAGGATATCAACGGCGAGACAACTATCACAGTTCGTGCAAGTGACGGAGAACAATACTCTGACCAGATTATCACAATAGCAATCACTCCAGTCAATGACGCTCCACGTCTTGATTTGTCTGAATTTGAGGGCCTGCGCCTGAAGGTTGGAACTCAGAAGGTCATATTCCTAAATGAGATCCTAACAGATGTCGATGGTAATGTCAACGAAGTAACTGTAACAGCAACTAACCCTACACCAGGGGCTGCACGTGTCAACTTCCTTGACAACACACTAACACTCATATGGGACACTGCAGGAATGCAGACAGTAACAATTCAAACTGAGGACCGATATGACTCAAACCTCTACATCCTTGAAGTAGATGTTTATGACAGCATGCCTCTATTAGTTGGAGAGGGACCAGATGCTGATGTAACTCTCAGTGTTTCAAACATCTACATTGGAGAAGTTCCAGAAGTTACAATGTTCCTAAACAAGGATGATGTAACAATCACATCTCTGTCAAGCACATGGCAGTTATGTAACTCATTAACTGGAATTTGTATAATCAATGAAGTACACGAACACGATATCACCTCCAAGAGTCTTGGTTGGACCTTTGACCCAACAAAGGGACAGGTAGATGATAATGGAATGCGAAACAAGGATTACATTACTGTTTCAAAGGTCACGGCATTAGCATCAAACGGTGATAAATTCGAGTACAAAGGAACTACTCAAAAATGGGAATCCAATGAAATGCCTCCTGGGCCAGAGACAATGACTGAAGAAGAAGTCAAGGAACTTGTAGCAGAACTCGATGAAGCAATCAGTACCAAGAAGTCTGAAATTGAAGGCATGGAAGAAGGAACTCCTGCTCACGATGAAGCTGTTTCGGAATTAGATGATTTGAAAGCTGACAGAAAAGAAGCATGTGATTACACAACTTGTATTGACAATACTGCAGGAAGTGCAGACGATGCATCCAGCGATTCTGGATTGGATCTAACTGTAGTATTGATTGTAGTTGGAGTGATCATCGCTGCTCTGCTAGCAGGATTGATGTTCATGCGTGGAGGAAAGGGCGGCTCTCAAGAACAGATGGTTGACTGGGCTAACCAACTTCCAGCTAACGATGCAGTTGCGAACTCTATGTATGGAGGAGCACAAGAAATATTCCAACAACCAGTCGCAGCACCTGCGCCAGTTGCTGCTCAAGTTCCAGCAGGAGCACCACCGCTACCTCCTGGAGGTCTTCCAGCAGGATGGACTATGGAGCAGTGGGCTTATTACGGCCACCAATACCAGCAATGAGCGGTATTGATTGGTTGATTTTGAAACCTATGGCGTTTGCCAAACGCCTAAAATGGACTGTGTAGGAGGACCTAATGTGACCGAAGAGGAAGTAGCCGAAACATCCGATTCAGAGGAAGAGGAACAAATCTCCGAAGAAGAGGAAGTAATGGTCACTGTTTGGAGTCCTGAGGCGACTGAAAACATCGAATTAAACAACACACCTGTCGATGAATGGGTACGAAGTATCGACTTCAATAATACAGAAGAAGTACCAATCCCTGAAAGACTAGTCGACCAAGTAATAGGTCAAGAAGCAGGTTCTGTTGTAATTCGAAAAGCTGCTGAACAGCGCAGACACATGATGATGATTGGAGACCCAGGCACTGGAAAATCAATGTTGGCTAGATCAATGACAGAGTTGCTGCCACAAGATAAACTCGAGGACATTCTTTGTTATCCAAATGATGATGATGAAAACGAGCCTAGAGTCAGAACTGTTCCGGCTGGAAGAGGTGACAGAATTGTCAAGAGCCAAAAAGAGGCTGTCAGAATCCAAAGAGAAAAGAGTCAGAAAATGCTTATGATAGGATTCGTTGCTATCGCTTTCTTATTGGCTGTAGTTGCAATCCAAAGCGGAGACATACTAACACTGCTATTCGGAATGTTGCTCCTTATGTTCGGTTACATGTTCCTACGTTCTAGAATGGGAGGAGCTGACGAAGCACGCATACCAAAGGTACTGGTAAAGCACCAAGGTCAAGATTCCCCTCCTTTCGTGGACGCTACTGGAACACTTTCAGGAAGTCTTCTGGGAGATGTAAGACACGACCCCTTCCAGAGTGGTGGAATGGAGACTCCCGCACACGACAGAGTAGAGCCAGGAGCAATTCATCGAGCTCACGGTGGAGTATTGTACATCGACGAAATTAATCTATTGAGATTAGAAGAGCAACAAGCTCTCCTAACCGCAATGCAAGAGCGTGCTTTTCCAATTTCTGGCCGTTCAGAACGTTCCAGTGGCGCCCTTACAAAAACTGAAGCCGTACCATGTGACTTTGTTCTGATTGCAGCAGGTAACTTGGATGCAATACAGGGAATGCACCCCGCTCTGAGAAGTCGTATTCGCGGCTATGGGTATGAAGTCTATGTCAATTCACACATGCCGGATACTACGGCAAATAGAAGACGTTTGATTCGATTTATCGCACAAGAAGTTCGAAGGGATTTGGGTACATCAAGAGAGATTCCTCATTTCGATAGAACAGGTGTTGCCGTGATTCTACGCGAAGCTCAACGTAGAGCTGGGCGCCGTGGAAAGTTATCTCTGCGCTTGCGTGAACTTGGCGGATTAGTCAGAATAGCAGGAGACCTAGCATGTGAAGAGGGTGCAGAATACACAACATCTCGACACGTCTTGGCTGCAAGAAATATCGCTAAACCACTCGAGCAACAAGTCGCAGATCGAATGATTGAGCGTCGACAAGAGTACTCGTTGATTGTTAATTCAGGAACTAGAATTGGCCGTGTAAATGGTTTGGCTGTCCTTGGAGCAGATTCGGGATTATCTGACTACAGTGGAATCATGCTACCTGTCGAGGCGCTTGTAACTCCATCTCTTGGCGGTGGAGGCAAGGTTCTTGCAACTGGTGGATTATCAGATCTTGCGAAAGAGAGTGTCACCAACGTCAGTGCCGTGATTAAGAAATTGACAGGAAAAGATGTTTCTGATTACGACATCCATATTCAGTTCGTCGACACTCATGGTGTGGATGGAGATTCTGCATCTATCACAATTGCAACAGCAATAATTTCAGCACTAGAAAATATTCCAATTAGACAAGACCTGGCAATGACTGGTAGCCTCTCTGTAAGAGGTGAAGTACTACCTATTGGTGGCGTTACTGCCAAGATAGAATCTGCTGCTAAAGCAGGTATCAAGTCAGTGATCATCCCTCGTGCAAATGCCCAGGATGTATTACTTGACCAACAATTCGAGAACATCGAAGTGATTGCTGTGGACACACTGGACGAAGTGATGGAACACGCTCTGATAGTTGGTGAAATGAAAACAAGCCTTGTGGAAAGACTGTCTGCAGTAATAGACAGATTAACCCCCGAGGTTTCACCTACTAGTCAAGCATCTTGATTACATCAATCTTGGCAACTTTGTTTATTTATTCAAAGAAAACTTAGGTGTAGAACTCAAGTATTGGTAATTCCTGTCCCCCCTTATGGGAGAGACTTCTACCGTAGTTAACAATCCGAATTTCCATCGAAGAATTGCTACTTTCTCCCACTCTGCAATCATTCTGACCGTATTCTGTTTGGCAATGATCCACTTAGAATCAGTGTTGAAACCATTCTTCATCGCCATGGGAATTTATTTCGTATTGAAACCTGGTGCAGACTGGCTATCAAAGAATAATTTTCCTGTATTTTTGTCATACTTGACAATGCTATTACTATTTATTCTAATTCTAATTTCTACGGCGTTTTTCGCTTGGACCCAAGCGGCAGGACTCATCGAAGACGAGGATAGACAGGAAGAGTACAATGACAAACTAAACCACAAATGGAAGAAGTTGAAGGATCTTCCAATTGTAGGTCCTGCGATTAAGGAATCAATAAAGGAAGACACTGGAACAATTGGTGGTGATTTAGAAAGCATGGGGGTCGGTTCTGGCGGTTCTGCAACCGATCTAGTTGCGTCGGTAGTTAGCGAGGTTGGGACTTTAGTTACAACAAGCATTACCGTTCTATTCTTTTTGATATTCATTATTTTTGAAGCGCATTTGTTACCTGGAAGAATAGATAGAGCTTGGCCAGATGGTGCAAGTGAACGTGTAGAAATTATTCAAACTCAAATCGAAGAAGGAATCAACACATACATCATCGTAAAAACTGGATGTGGAATAGGTAGCGCAATTATTGCTGCCATAGTGATGTTCATGTTTGGAATAGATTTGTGGTTTGTTTGGGCTGTAATGACATTCATACTGAATTATGTACCATATATCGGTTCCCTTATTGCAACAATACCACCACTTGTCCTTGGTTTGATTCTGCTATCGCCATCAGGATTGTTGGTATTGACCATACTATTACTCGTGAATCAACAATTGTGGGGTAATTACATTGAGACAAAATGGGCAGGTAGAGCTCTAGATTTGTCCCCTGTAGTTCTTCTTTTGATTACTGCATTTTCATTCTGGCTTTGGGGGATACTAGGAATGATTCTAGCAGTACCTCTCTTTGCAATCGTCAAGATAGTATTAGAGAACATCGAAGAAACAAGACCAATCGCAATCTTACTTTCTGAAAGAGCCCCAACTCTGGAAGAGGCCTGGCAAGATGCACTCAAAGATGGAAACCTATCCTCTGGCGAATTTCACAAACTTTCCGAATTACAGAAAAGATTGGGAGTTTCTGATGAAGAAGTTGCAAGAATCTCAAGTCGTTCCGCAGCACAAACTGTGTTGAAACGCGGTAGGGCACGTGTCGATGAAATCGAATTCATATTGAGTGCTGTTGCAGAAAGGCCTCAATTTGCAGATATCACTGACGAAATTAAGAAAGGAAAGGTTTCGAAGACCTTACGCAATCAGTTAGAAAAACTAATTCAAACACTTGATGAAGAGTCAGAAGAAGAATGATCACAGAGTTTCTCTGAGCAACTTCTCCAATTCTGTGTTAATCATTAGAATCAAAGTACCAAACTCAGGAGGAATGTTTGGATCTTCATACAATTCCTCCAACTTGGCTTGAGTAATTGCAATTCTAATATCCATTTCTTTAGCTTTGTTCAGTAGCCATTGTTCGCAAGCTTCCTTGGCACCCTTACGGATGTTTCTAGGAACTTTAGGATCATCAATCTGGTTAATTACTGTAGCAATTTGCCCCAACTTAGTCTCGATGTCGGACATAATACACACCTGCACAAACTCCTGCGCACGACCCACCTCAAACGTGTCTCCTTTAAGGTGATTGCCGCCACCCGTGTTACATGGATTCGGATGAAGTCATTTCTTGGACCCGATTAATTGTCCTTTTCTGGGCCATGGGAATCGCAGCATGGCTAGACCATAAAGAGAGGAGAGTCCCCAATCAGTTCTGGATTACTTGGTCAAAACCTGCAATTTTCTTGTGGTTTCTCGATTTGATGAATTCTGAAGCGGAATGGTATGTTTTCGCGACCGCAGCCGGAATGGTTGCCTATGCATCCGTAGCGGTTATTGGAAGACCAACACTCAAGGATATTTCTTCAGGAAGCAAATTAGATATCGCCGTCTGTATATGGTATCTTGTTGGAATTGCAGGTGTGGTACAAGGGTTGTTGATGCATACTGATGAATCAATAATTTCAGTATTAGCTGGAGATGCTAGTGATTCTGCAACATTATGGTGGTCAACATTTGCAGTATTCATTCCGATTTTGCTTGTCGACATGGCATGGAGGTTGAGATTAATTCACGGCGGTGCTGATTGTAAGGGGCTAATGTGGGTAGCAATTTTAGTTCCTTCATGGTCAAGTATTCCAGTGATTTTCCCTCAAGCGATGGATAACGCCGTAATCGCTATGCCTCCTGCTATCGCATTGCTAGTTTGGGGTGGCTTAACGTTCCTAATTTTACCAATAATCATGGTAATTAAGAACATAAAAGGCGGCAATACCAACCTAAAATTGATTTGGCACGCAGAGAGAATGAATATTGACAAAGTAATGGATAATCATGTTTGGCTACTCTCTTCAATTGCCGAAATGCCGAGTGGTGATAAAAAAGTGGTTCACAAGACAAGAGCACCTAGAAAGACACCAACAAAAGAAAAACTCGCTACTGAGATAAATATTCTAAAGGAAAATGGTGTTGAAGAAGTGTGGGTTACAAGAAAATACCCACTTTTAGTATTCTTATGGCCAGCAATAATTCCTATGTTCTTGTTAGGAGGCCCTATGGCACATTTGATGCCACTTTTGGGACTATGATCAAGCGCCCTTGCGCTCAACATTCTTAGGACGTAGGCCCTTGTAACCACACTTGCGGCAAACTGTAGCACGCATAGCATTACGTGCATTGCACTTCATGCAAATCTTCACATGAAGCAAACGCGCTTCTGCTTCAGGGAATCGTGCCATATTCCGCCGACCCACTCCCTGTATTTAACCCAAACCGTGCACCATTTACCCACTGTTTCAAGCACTGGTGGCCTGTGGAGTAAACTGTGCGCATAATTCGGCTACCTGGGATACACCATGACGCTAACGCAGTCATCTTTTCTGGTAGGGAGAGCAATGTTCTAGTTGATGCAGGTACGACATGGTACCAAATGTTGCAAGTTGAAAGAATCACAGGCCACCTAAGTCGTGACCAAGCACAAGAAGAAACACTTGATACAATCCTATTGACTTCACGAAGATACCCTTTTGCAGGCGGGGCCAAACATATTTCAGAGGCCAATGGAAACATCCCAATTTACATTCATCCTGATGCGATTTCAGTACTTGAAACAGGTGATTTCTATTCGACATGGGCGAACCGATATGATTCTGATATGCCAAGTACTAGATGTGAGCCTGTTTCACAAGGAGACGTTTTCAATTTGGGAGATGGTGAACTAATGGCGATTTCATTACCTGGCCATTGCAGCGATGGCATGGGGTATTTCGAAAAGGAAAGAGGAGTTTTAGTTACAGGTTCGGTCCTACCAAGAGCAGATAGCCCTAGTAGGTGGGACATGCCAGGAGGAAGTCTGCCGGATTTGATAACCTCTCTGAAAACGATTGGTGACCTTTCACCAACCAGTATTGTTCCTGCTAGAGGGCCAGCAATCAAAGGAGATTCTCGCATAACTGAAGTGATTAATCAGCACCTTTCTTTTTATGAAGAGTGTTTAGAAAATGACGGCTTAGCACCCCGTAGCTGGCCAAGACCTGCAAGAACTGCATACTTTTTGACATCAGACCCGCCATGGCCTCAGAACGAAGTTGAGGACCTAGGCAACAACAAGTGATTTTTGTCCTGTCCAAGTTACTACTTTCCTTTCCCATCCTTGTTGAATGTGTAGATCTTGACCAACAATACGCAATGCTGAGGCTGGGCCATCTAAATCAAAGAGATTCATCACACGATTAGGGACATTTTTCCCGACCATAAATACTGAACCATTTTCACATCCAACCAATATGCTTTCACCACTAATAGATGAGGAGCATAGCGATCTAACCTTTGATTCTGTTACTACAAATCGATCGATAATTTCCATCGAATTTAGCAAGATTATGTTTACACCTCCATATTCGTCACCAACTACTACCCTATCGACAAGGCCATTTGGCCCAATCAATCCAAGTAATACACTTGCACGTGCTTCTATTCTTACTCTTCTTTGCTTACCATCTCTAGGTTTCCAAACTATTGTGGAATCGTCCATTGCAATGACGTTGCCACCCGGCGTTACCATCGAGCGAATTACTGTTCTCAACTGTCTCATGACAACTGAATTGCTGGCCGGGGGTCTACTTTCATTTCCCAGACACGTTGTGTGAAAGTGAAAGTGAATCAATAATGTGTATTGGAGTCATCTTTGTTGTCTTTCTTCCACAACTTGTAGCAAGATTTGCATACACGAACCCGGTTTTTGCGAACTGTAAATGCTCCTTCACCCCAAGTGTCGATCGCATTTTCTTGACTTAGAGATCGGCCACCTAGATGCTTATCTGCAAAACCATCACAACTAGAAATGCCACAAGGTATTACCCCTGGCTTCGCTTCTTTCTTCGCCCCTGCTTTTTTACGCTTACTGGAAGGTATTCGGACCTTGCGTTGTGTGCGGTTTGTTTGGCGGCTCATGCATTGATGCACTGTAACTCATCAAATGAAACTATCTTAATTTACATCGCCCTGCAATTCACTATTTAGGACATCATTTAAGATACGATTTAATTGTCTAAGTGTGACTTCAGAAACCTTAGCAACTTTACATATTTCTGCCTGAGTTCTTTTGTGACCGCTTTGGGATGCAGCTTTGTAAATTAGAGCCGCAGCAACGCCCATAGGTTTCTTGCCCTGCCACAGATTCACATGAGGCTTTAGGACATTCCACAGATGATCTACTTGCAAAGAGATGTTAGGAGGCAATTGCAAGTCGCTGATGAAACGACTGAAGTAATCAGACGGGCTTGAGATTTTATGCATGTTGAACTTACGTGAAATATGACGAATCATACGTGACAATTCTTTTTCGCAGACTTGAAAGGTCTGACTTATTTCTGGTATCTGTCGTGGCACACCTTCTCTACGGGCGACCAAGTAAGTACATGCAGCAGTTACTCCAGCAATCGAGCGACCTGTTACAAAACCTTGGTGAGATAGAATCTTGTAAAGCCTGCATACCTCTTCTTGCATTGATTTTGGCAAACCTGATTTATCTCTAACCATCTGGTTTGCTTTTACAAGATTGCGCGCACGACTCGCCCTGGTTTTGGAACGCTCATCCATAACTCGACGACGACGCCAATCTCTGCGCGCTTTTGCAGACATTCCATGGCGACTAGCTGCCCCTGAAGTCAAATCCGAACTCGCAATACTGGTGTTGAGACCTTTGTCCGCTAAAGTGTGGGTCATGGGAGCTCCAATTCTAGAACGGTCAGTAGTATTGTCGTGGTTTGTCCAGTCAATACCTGGATCAATCACATTTTCCTCAACAACTAAACCACAGCCTCCACAAGAAACTTCGCCGCGACTGTTGTCATTCCTCCAGTCTAAAGTTCCACACTCGATGCAAGGCTTGGTATGTCCGTCTACAACTCTGCGTTGGGGGCGACTAGAACCAAGTCCCTTACGGGCAACATTATTTCTTTGCATATTCTTCTTTTGTTCCGCTTGAAAGCGGGTTTCGTCATCATGTACCATACTTCTCAACTCCGAGTTTATTAGTTATGTCACTGGGATATAAACTTGTCGATGGAAATCCCTTTCTCACCCGGGATACTGCACCTCCACTGGTTGTTTTTCCCCGCTGACAATAGTTATGTGTTTCCGGACTATTTAAACCCGTGGTTTTTTTGCATCCCAGCACATATTTAGAATACTCATTTATTACTAAATGAGACCGATAAAAACGGCATTAGCTAATTACCTATTTAGGAC
>MDSV01246619.1_pt1 | contig 11674 bp, 9 predicted proteins | sample 810851 | NCBI WGS metagenome assembly MDSV01 (sample SAMN05326640, study PRJNA326480) | marine metagenome | isolation source: seawater | place: Atlantic Ocean: North East | collected 2012 | reverse complement strand
GAACATGAATTTGCAGAAAAGGTGAACGAACGTTGTGTAATGGATGTATTATCTTACACAGCGTTTTCAATTGTACAATTAAACCCAGATGCTGAAACAATATCTGACGAGGGGGTACAGCTGAGAGTATACAAAGAGCAGAATAAGTCCAAAACATTGCGTGAGTGGATATCGAAAGTTAAAAAGATTACAAAATTTTCGCTAACCGAATCCTTTAAGGCGATGCGAAAATCAATATCACGATCTTTATCCCGAAAAAAAAAAGGAGCCGATGCTACGAAGGACATAATTGACGAAGCCAAAAAAAAAATAGTAGTGTGTGAATTTTTATTTTGTATTTTGAACCCTCGATGGCACTTAGTGACACTTGTTTTTCATCCCGCGACTAAAGATATAATTCGTTGCGAGATTATAGACTACAATGGAGTTTTTACTTCTTACACAAATGCAATGGTGAAAGCACTCTCTCAACATTTTGGTCGAAGCGTTTATTTTACAATGTCTTCTATTGCCCCATTGCACTGTTACCGGGACGATTTACTCAAAATTGGTATAGACGCTGAAGGTAGGGGGATTTGCTTCACAAGCATTCTGTTTATATTCTGGGCTTTTCACAAAGTGTGTTGCCTACTCCCAGCCCCGAAGAGGTGCGATATGAATGACCCTAAAGGCACGGTTATGTTTGTGAACGAGACGGTCTCTGCCAATCTGACTGTTTTGTTTCAGATGTTTTTAAAAGAACGCGTATATTTAGCAGAGACGACGCCATTGCCGCCGGAGTCACAAAAATCGCGCTCCCTAAGACGAAGGCATCTAAAAAATAGTAAAAAATAACGTTCGTCGCGTGTAAACTGAAAATATTTTTTCGTTGTCTCAATTGTACTCTAATTTTTTATATACCCTTTACTAAAATGGACAAAAAAGTTGTTATACTTGGAGTTGTCATTGTAATGTTTGTTTTATTTATATTTATGGGGGATTCTTTATTCGGTGATCCAGCCGACGATGAAGATGGTGGTTTTGTTGGTGGTGCGGGTGGTGCAGCAATAGATTTGGTGGAAGACGCGGGCGCCGGCGCTGTAGATATGGTAGTAGATGCGGGCGACGGCGCTGTAGATCTAGCGAAAGACGTCGTAGTCGCGTCTACTGTGGGTGTCTTTAAGGATATTGGGGACGAAGTAATTAATCTGGATAAGTATCCATGTAAACCAAAAACAATGTTTGACGAAGGAGCGTGCCAAAAACATAGATGCAAGAAAGGCTGTTTGATGCAGAGAAGTACAATTGCTGGAAATAGTAGAGTTGCGTGTTATTGGCAGACGGATAATGGAAAAAAGAATGGCAATCCCGTTCAGGACGGAAAAAATTGTGCGGCCATGGAGGAATGTGGCGTATGTAAGAAAAGAGCTTCAGTAAAGGGAAGAGCACTGAACAAGCTATGCGAAGAAATTGTAGAAATGGGGGAGTGTGATTCAATCCAAATGGAAGGTCACGCTAATCCTTGTATTTGGAGAGAAATGGATTGTGACAAATTCCGCAAATTTGAAGAGAACGGAAAGTGTACTGGTAGAAAAAATGACCACAATAAGGAATGTAAAAAAATAAAAGATAGAGCAGATTGTACGAGTCACATGTACGGTATGGAACATGATAGAGAGCCATGTAAATGGAGAGCGTAAGAATTCTATTCACCGCTCTGTCTTTTTTTTTTTCGAATCAGGAAGGTAAATATGGCTATTCCTCTTATTGCAGCTCTTGGTGCTAAAGCCACAGTCGGCGCGGCTGCGGCAGCCGCAGGCGCTAAAGCGGCGGTAACGGCCGGATCTGCTAAAGCGCTAGCGGCCCGTGCAGCAGCTGGTGCATCTTCTAAAGCGCTAGCGGCCCGTGCATCTGCTAAAGCTCTAACGTCTGGTAAGGCATCGAAAGCAGCGGCGGCACGATTGGCAACGACGAAAAAAAAAGTGGCAAAAGGGCGATCCGGTACAGCGGCTAACATGGGCATGGCGGCTAGTACTCTTGGTAAGGGGGCTATTTTTGCAGGACTAGCAGGGAAGAAATTATACGCTGTAATTGCAGCAGTATTCAGCTTTTTACTTTTGATTATGTTAATGTAATCCGTAAACACGAAAACGCGCACGGCGCCGAACTAGACTGTAAGTCATGTGATAGATTTTAGTCTGTACAAGCTGTAGAACCTCTAGTGATGAAAATCTATATCCGTGTAATTGATTTGCTAACTGGACACAAAAGGCCCCAGTTCAGAAGCGCATCCTGAAAAGACATAGACGGAGTATCCAATAATTTAACGAGGGATGAAATTGTCATTGGTGATTTTGACTCACGAAATTTGACTAAAAGAGTCTTATGCGTAAATACATCATGAGAAATACAACAAGACTCTTCACCATTGCAGAAAAGCTTCGTTTCGTCATCGTCCTTCCATTCGTGGAACTGCAATGGCGAATTTCGAATAACGAATCCTCTATTATGCATGAGGAGGAATCGATGGATAATTTTTGCTCTCCATCGATATTTCTCGTCGTACGAATAATTGTTTTCTTCGTCTGGAATTTTCCAGTATTCGCAGCAATTAAATTCAGCTGTGCGACTCCGTATATCTGCGATTGTTTGCTCTAGATCAAAGACCCCTTCAAAATAATCAAATCGCGGCGGTGCGTGTATTCCACTACTATCCATCAAGATCTTGTTTACGTTGAAGTCTGGAATTTGTTGCCACGGACCGGCATATAGACTGTTTGTATATCGAATGTCGACGGCGAATACTACATCTATATGAAATCGAATTGTTTTTCTAAAATTTGCCTTAGACAAACTTGAATTATAGTAGTAGGAGAAATAGTATCGAAATGCATTGTAATGTTTTTTGAATCCAGGGTGCCAACAATAACTGCGTAACTCCTTTGTATACTCGTGTTTGATTGGTACAATTGGAGTCCCACACAAAATAGACATAATTGCAGTCCATTTTGAAGACTCAGACGACTTTTCATTTATGAAGACGTCTATATCACGAGCAACTCTATTTCGGTCATTGAAAGTATCGGGGTCGCAGAATGGATCTGTATAAGGATCGACCACTACTTCTCGATCCCAGCCTAATATGCTATTGTTGTAAAATTTTTTTGCGGCTATGTAGTGCAAAATTGTATCTCTTACATACCCCCCAAAAATTACCCCACCTCCTTCAACTATTACTTTCGATAATCTTTTCATTAGCATATACCGCTCCTTCAATTCACCCTTTGCTTTAATAATTTCTTCATTTTCTTTCTGTAACCACCGCTGCATCTCGAGCCAAAGTTTTATTTTTTTACACATCAAATATATCAAATGGATCCATATGACGTGCTTGATGTGTCTAGATACTCTTCGCAATCTGAAATCGCTTCTGCATATAGACGAAAGGCCCGTGATGTGCACCCTGATAAAGGGGGTTCTCATTTAGAATTTCAGCGTATACAAACAGCTTACGACGAAATTCGTGGTACTGATTCAATTGAACAATTTCTTCAAAAGGAGGATCCATTTTCAAAACGATTTTCAAACGGATTTGATGGACTAATTGAAATCAATAGAATCGTCACAGATACGCAAATAATTACAGAAAAAATAATGTTCCACACAGATAACAGTGTTACTGTAGAGGTTATTGATCGGGTTTCTAAATAAAGTCCGTGACTTTTTATTTCGCGTCTGTTAATAATACTTCAAAACAAAAAAGTGAGGTGCATAAAAAATCCAGATATCACGATGCAAAATGTATTAAATAAAATTGATTTTGGTAAAAAGCAATCAATTGGGGAGACAGTCGTTGCTTCACTTCTTGATGAATTAGGAATTTATTATTTTTATGATATACCTTGTTTCGGAAATGAATTGCGAGGGGTTAAGAATGGAATTCTTCGATTTGATTTTTGTATTCCTTACAACCAGAAGGACCCCAAAGTAGAAGATTACGTAACCGGAGTACATAATGACTTTGTGATTATAGAATATAACGGAATTTTTCATTACCATGTAATTAAAGGTAAAACAACAAGATATACATTGACGAAACAAATGATGAATGACTTCACAAAAGTCAAATTCTGTGAATCTAAAAATGTTGAAATATTGTGGATTCCATACTGGCATCATGTCAAATGCGTGAAGACAATTGTTGAGAAATTTATCAAAGATAGCCCGTTTGTAAATAGTGCAGAAGAATGTGAAATCAAAAGTGATTCAATGTGAGTGCAAAACATTTATATAATTTTTATATACAGCGGTGTATAAAAAATGGATCGACTGCTTAGCAGTGTGATTTTCGGTACGGTAGGGCTTTTTGTGATGCTCGGAGAAACCTATGGTGGAAAAAAAAATAAAATAAGCAATACTCTACGAGGTCTCTACACATACTATAGACGTAACTTGAATTCATCTGCCGTTGAATATGGATATGATTTAATTAGATTAATCGTCACAATCAATGTATCCCACCCGTCAAAATTATCTAAGCTGGATGACATTGTGTCTGTTATAAACCAAAATGCATCCGATTCTTTTACGGCATTAAAAAAAGGACTTGCAGATATAAGGTATTTATCAAGACGAATCACTCCAGATGAAGTTTATACCATTTGCTGGGGTATTCAAACACACTATTCTTTCGATGTAGATGGACAATTAATGCAGACGTTGGGTGTTTTAGGAAATGTTAAAAACGAAAAAAATCACATATATTCGAATAACTTGGAACACATTTTGCGCTATTGCGTTCTGTTCATGAGATTTTTATGTACGCAGAGTGATTTAAAGCAGACTGAACTTTACACATTTGACAACATCAAGGTAGATCCTCCAGATAGAACGAAAGATGTACTTCACTCAGATAAAGTACATGGGCGCCCTTTCCATTACAAATGGTATCATCCGCTCGTGCAGGAGCATCTACACTCCTCCACACAGCTAGCGTCGTATCTCGTATTTTCGAAGCTAATGCAAAGCTGCCAATATAATATTATGTCTAGACTGTTTGTCGATGTGTCACTAAAAAAGGTCAAGGAGACACTCTTGTCGGAATTAGATGAGATAGGAGATTTTGAAAATTTTATAAAAAACGCGGACGATTATTCTCCATCTAATTACGGTGATTTTAAATTCCAGACTATATTTATTAGACCTCTATATCAACACCTAAGCCAATTTGTTGAAATGAGTCTTCTGAGAAACTGGAAAGCTTCTGTAAACAACAATTATGTACACCCCGCCGAGGGGAGTTCGTTCACGGATGTTACTAAATTCTATCAATATGTATTCTTCTTAATGCGAATCGCGTGTACAACTGAAGGTGGTCTGGGAAAAGTACAAGGATTGGTGCTAAGAGATCTCCATTTTCCCGACATTGAAATTTCCGATCTGAAGGTTGTTTTGTATTGGATGATTGGGCGTCACCTACATTACACGAAGGGAAAGTTCACATTTTTTGCACAAACACCGCTTGAAAGAAAGACTCTATATCTTGCGTTCGTTTCGACCTGGGATTTTCTTTTGTATCAATTGTATCATAACGATCCAGATAAACTCTTCAGGAACAATGTTTTTTTCCAAACGATTCTCATTATGCGATGGCTTATGACGACGCATAGATTTATGCTCTGTATGTGGTTACTTCCATTTTCCGATAATCTCCAAAACATATCAGCTCTTACAAACATGTTTACGCTGGCACAAATGTGCATTGAGGCTGGACATTACTATCTTTTATTCGATATTTATACATTATACGGTGACTTTCATTTCCCACTTCAATTGCCATGTGATTTCCACATATATTATAATGTTCGACAAACGGAAAAAATAAAGACTGTAAGCATATTACATGCGATGTTCGAAGAAATCTCTCACTCTCTCATTTCTCCATTTTCCATGGCATCAGCCTTAGGAAATGTACATATGTTAAAAAGCGTTCTTTTATCTTTGAATTACATACAGCCTGAAAATACAGATATAAGACATATATTTTACACTGATTATAATGACGTTGTATTTTGTGATATTTCTGGACACATGTCACAGTTAGATTTGGCAATTGAGTATTTTAAAGCGTCTTATTTTACAAGTAACCTGACGACACTTGAGGAACTATCTTTTATATTAGGCAAACTTGATCAGTTGCGTACTACATGTTCGGCTCTTCAGTACGCCATAATGGTTGGAGGAATAATTTCAGCAGATCGAAATGGGCTAATCCCTCAAAATATGTGCAGTAATGAAGTCCCATCAAATATTAAGTCTTTCAAAGATGTTCAAAGGATACAAGTGTCTTCAAGCTTAAATACGTCTAGAAAAATATTGCAAAAATTTTTACAAGATAATCTCCAAAGCCGAAAATTTATAATCGACGGATATCTTGACGTTTTAAAATTATTTTTGTATGACACAGTGGATGTAGAAACTACAGAAGATTTTCTTGGAGCCATTAAAAATCAGTTACGAGATACTGACTTCATCGGTAAAGCTATTAATACGATACCTAATTGGACGAATGGACATGATAACATTTTAAACGAAGATCCGTTCCTACCACTAACGACAAAAATATGTGAATCGCTGTATGGTTTATACGGAAAAGGGAATAGAAATTCGTGGACAGCACATTTCAAAAAAATAGGACGCTACCTATTAGGAAGTGACTATATATTAATCGGAAATGCAACTCCTGATGTGTATAAACAAGTACACGCACAATTACAAGATGTTTACGTTAGGACGTTGGATAGGGTAATACCGCATACCCCAGGTGAAAATCGTGACGAAAAATTGAAACGCACATTTTCACTCATATCTACCATTATTTTCATGAGTCTTCAGCGATGTATTACAAGCAAGTATGGCAAGAATTTCGCACCGACTGAGGAAGAGCTACTAGATGTTGAAACAGAGGCAGAAGAGGAAGATGTTGACATGGATAGAGATTCAGCATTTGTTGCTCTAGGTGCGGAAATACAACCGGGTGCTGGAAGGCGCGATTTTATTGCTCTTGAAAAGGACATATGTGAAAGACTTGACGTGATCGCGAAAAAAGCAGCTCGTGATGAGCGCTTACCGCAGTTGACTGATATCGAAAGAGCACAGTTTGGGGATGTCGAGGTTAGCTTTTTTAATCCATATCCATTTAAGGATAGGTTGAAACAAACTAGGTACGCTGTAGCGGTAAAAATGCGACACTTTCACATCGAAAACATTAAGATGATGTTAGAAGGGCTACCCCCCGCGTGACGTTCAAAACCTCCCGTATTTAATTTGTGTTGGTTCAAGAAACCATGGTCGGGGTGGCTACAGAAATGAAAGAGCATATGAAAAGATTTAGTATTTCAAGTGATGTGCCTAAGAAAACCTTGATTTCCACCCATTTCGAGATGAAAAATGGTTGTGTGTACTACGGAATGAATCAATCATCGGAGCAAAAATTAATCTCTCTTTTAGCGCGCAGCGTTGATGCAAACATTCCCACTTATATAAACGAGTGTTTTTCAGAAAAATATGCATTGGTATTTGATATTGACAAAGGACTATCTAATAACAAGGGTGGCGCAGAACAAACTCTAAGCGAAAACAGCAGCAGTGTAGTTGTAAAGTCATTCAAAGAAATTTTAAGTGTTATTTATGATGGTATTCGCGGAGTTATGGATATTTCCACTTCAGATGTTTTAAATTGTGTTGTTTTCAGTGCATGTTCACCTCAAAAAATGAGCTACCACATCCACTTTCCTGATATAATTGTAAACAAACCAATTGCAAAACTTGTATATGACACAATATTCAAACGCAACAAATGGGCTAGGGATTACATAGACGAACAAATTATAAATACTCAAAAATTACGCATGGCCTTTTCCGATAAATGGGACAAAAGTACCAATCAACCTGTCGGTCGTAAACTTGTCTATTTTGGATCGTATAATTGCCGGGAACTTAGATATATCGCTCCCTGGGAAACAGATTCGTACGAATTGTTGAGCAAAGCATCTGTTCGACGGAACGATTACGAAGAAATACATCCTATTAAAAATTGTTTTGAAAATCTCGCATCGATTACAATGAACGAAAAGATGGAAATGTCTATGACGGATTTTGCACTTCACGACGATTCAGATTTTGACAATTTGGATCCGGAATACTACTCCATGCAAAAAGTTCAGCACGTGATTGAGTACATTAAGCAGAGATATCAGTACGATGCCAAAACTATGTGTACTAAAATTACGAGGTATATGAACAAAATCGTTGTCATGATAACCGACCATCCTGGAAAAGTAATTTTTCTAGTTCGTAAGTATAACGATAACAAAAAAAAACAAACGTGGTCATTTGTTCAAAAGTCACAGAGAGATTTTCTTCAATTATTTCAGCATATTAAGGTCATGTTGTACCTTGGAGAGTCAGGGGGGAATAAAGCAGTATGTAAGTCGATTGGAGAAGTGTGGATGACCCACGCTGAAAAACGTACTGCGGGCACCATCGTTTTCGACCCACACCCCTTCAGAAACAATGACAACAATTTCAATATTTTCCAGGGCTTGTTTTTACAAATAGAAGACTGCGTCAATTTGGTTGATGTTACAAACATTGATTACAAACAAAAGATTGCCCCTATTTTAAACCACATTAGAGAAGTTTGGTGCGCAGACAACCCCCGCGTATACACCTACGTAATTAAATGGTTGGCGCATGCAATTTGCCGACCGTGGATCAAAATGGGGTGCAGTCTGGTGCTGGTTGGAAACGAAGGGTGTGGTAAAAGTCTTCTGATAAACGCAATAGGCTCTATATTTGGGCAATATTTTTTGACACTAACTGATATGGATGATCTACTTGGTAGATTTACTTCCATCTTGTGTGATAAATTATTCGTTTTCGCGGATGAAGTTGTCTGGGGTGGATGCAAAAGTGTCTCCGGTAAGTTAAAAGGAATTATAACAGAGCCGCAAATTCGCTGCGAGCACAAAGGGTTTGACACATACATGGTCGAATCCTTCACTAATTTCATATTAGCGACAAATAATCACTGGGCAGTACCGGCGGGAGAAAATGCACGCCGCTGGTGTTGCCTTGGGTGTACTGCTAAATACAATGGAAATGTTGATTATTTTAGAAGTCTCTACTCGTGTCTTTATTCGGATGATATGTTAGGGTTAAAATGTTTAGTCGCGTATTTTGCGAAAGATATTAACCTTAACAATTTTGTACCTTCCCAATTTCCTATGACGTCTCTACTTCGAGCGCAAAAAGAAAATAGTTTTGATTCGCTTGAAAGCTGGTGGGATCAAATATTACACCGAGGGTACGTCATCAATTGGCAAGACTACCAGATGATTGATCCAAATTTTGACCACGAAAGGTCATCACCTGGTATGGTCAAGTTAATGAAAGGTCCTAAATACGGATACCAGATGATACCATTACAGCGAGTATACAATACATATCAAGAAGAAATGAGAGGAGGTCCGTTTCAAAGCAGAATATCGAGTTTTCAAAGATTTAAACAATTCTTACGCGACAGGGACATGTTTCAGAAGTGCAAAGCCCCTGTAAAAAAAGAATTCGCCGAAGTGTGGATTATCATTAATTTCAAAAAATGTAGAGCTTCTTGGAGAAAAGTTTACAATGACCCCGATATGATTTTTGAGCACGATCTATCAAATGATGACGCATACGATACTCCTTTAATTACTTTAGAAGAGCCACAAGAGCAATTATTAACGCTACCAGATTCAGAATAAAATTAGCAAGTAAAAGAACGTAAAATGGATCTTCTAGTACAGATTTTCGCCAGCTTGTCGTGTCCACCTTGGAGTCTGCCTCTACGTCGTTCACGCGACGCGCGGGGAGGCCTCGTGTAATTGGAGCCGTTAACGACTGCTGATATACCACAGAAACAGGACTTGATAATAGAGTCATTTTTTTTTATATCAATTCGATAATAATTATTAGCTTATTACGAGTACATTCTCACTTTTTTCCTTCAGTGGCTTTATTTTTTGTGCCATCGGTACGTCTATCTCTTTTATAGGCTCCATCGGAGGAGGGACGTGAAGTGGTCTATCAGGCGGCGTATACGACGGACGAGGACTCACCATTTTTCGAATCATGGCTGGAAATGCAGGGGTCGATAACATTTCAGTTGGTATTTTTACTCTCGGCGGTGGATCTCTAGAGGGGGGCGTCGATTCGTCTTCATCGGAAGAGTCTTCTTCCACTGGGTCTTCTTTGTATTTTTTAGCCATGATTCCAGCAATTTTCTCCGCTAATTCCGGTGCTTCTTTTGCAACTTCTGTAAACTTCGGGACTGATTGGGCAACAAATTGCTGCGTTATATGAAACATTAAACCGCTCCCTCCTAGTAAGACAAGCAATTCCGCTTCTGGTGAAAGTGCCCCAGCGCTATCTTTATATTTGTCATACAACCTAAGGAATACACTGTCGTAATCTCCAAGCGTCGTGATTACGTGTTCTGAAAATCCGTTAAGCTTTAATGAAAAAGGGTCGTACCGACCATTCAAAAATTCAATTCCGGATACAAATGCAATCAAAGCCTTTCTTGCAAATTTTATACATTTCTCACTATTTATAACAGTGCGCATACGGTCGACTTCTGATCGTATAGTCACAATGTCAGCAGATGCGTCTAAAAGCATCTCACTTTTAACTCCTTGCTGCTTGAGTAAGTGGTAGGATTGAAGAAGAAGTGCCTTCTCTTCTGAATTTTCAGACGACGAATTTGGATGAAAATTTGAATGTGTCTTATATTTTGGAGATGGAGTTCTGGACTTTTGCTTCCTGCGATCTTCCTCTTCTATTCTATTACTCATATTTTTTAAATGTGAATATAAATTCTGGGCGTCGTACCCCTTTCTTGATTTCCTAGAATTTGACCTAGACCTATTTTTTGGCGTTCTTGATTTAATTGGTGTTCTATCTCTCTTAGGACTTTTTGGTGGACTTTTTTTAGGACTCTTTGTGTTCAATTCTCTCAAAAATTGAGGACCGTCAACGTCCCGACGAATTTTATCCTTATTCGATAGTGCATGAAATAATGAGCCTATCTGCTTTGGAGGTGATTCCGCTTCACTTCGCGGAGATCGTCTGGGAGATCGTCTTTTATGCGACCCCCTGCTTGATGATTTTTTGGGGGTCATATGCACATCTTCCAAGAAAGCTGGAGGCAGTTCAACCTTTTCAGTCATGTTTAGTCGATACAATTTAAAAAAAATTAGTCAAAAAATATACCTGCCCAACACGCTCATCCTCACTTATTTGTGTCGGAACCGTGTGCGTTTAATACGTTTTTGTGTTCTACGTGACTTTCGTTTTTGTGTTCTATGTGACTTTCGACGCTTTCTCTGATACCCTTCTTGTGGATTACACTCTCTGCTTTGACAAGCATTTAAATAGAATGTGTAAAATTTAGCGTAGCTCATATTTAGTCTTTTTAATACTGGCTCCAAGCGATTGGAATCTCGTGAAGGCTTTGGATCCCACACTTTTTTTATTTGTCGCCACCATTGATTATTATTATTCCCATCTACAACTGAATACCCCCCATTAATAATACCAATAGGATACCCAATGTGTTCTAACTTTCTATCATCTGGAAGTGCCATCCAATCAG
>MDSV01086541.1_pt1 | contig 11674 bp, 14 predicted proteins | sample 810851 | NCBI WGS metagenome assembly MDSV01 (sample SAMN05326640, study PRJNA326480) | marine metagenome | isolation source: seawater | place: Atlantic Ocean: North East | collected 2012 | reverse complement strand
CCATCTTTATTTTCTATCATTTTTGGAATTACTAACTTACTCATCACATATGAACTTCTTACTCCAACATCCATATGTCCATCATATACTGAGATGGGTCTTTCCCAAAAGGGCTTCCCAAAATGAGGTGTCATTGCAATTAGACCTGCGTAAGCACTATTTACAAGCAAATCAATTTTGTCCTCATTAGAACAAATATTATTTACAAATTCTACGACCTCTTCATCATTATTTTGGTCTAAAACACATGGTATTATTTCTCCTTCACAATCAAAGTTAGCTACCTCATTTTTTAATTTATATAGTGAGTCAGCATTTCTTGCTGTTGCATATACCTTATAGTCTCCTTCTGTAGCCAATATAAGAGCAGTTCCACGTCCTAATCCACGCGATGCCCCAGTAACAATAGCTATTTTTTTCATAATTCCACCCATTAAATTTATTATTTAATCCATCGAAATATTTATTCCTGAAAAGGCTTCTGTTCTACTATCATCTGGATATCTTTCTAACAAATGATCAATACTGTCGAGCCATTCCAATCCAGATACTTGTCCATCAATTAATGCATCAATACTAGGCATTCGGCCAATTTGTACATATTCACCTGTAGCATCAATTTTTATAAATTCATTTACATAATTATAGTCTTTATTTTCTTTCATCATTTGATAAAGACGTTTTAGAGCTTCAAGGAATTCTTGTTCACAACCATCTTTAGGTTTATATTTGATAACAGTCCATGTTTCATCGGACATTTTCAATCTCCTTTTTTACATAATTATTACAATAATAATGAAAGAATTTGCAAACCTTTGTTTTATCTCCTAATCAAAATTAGTTTTTATAGTAATTAATTTCTTGAGTGATACAGAATTTTAATTCATATTATTTAATAAATTACGAGTATATAAATAGACCTATAAGAAATAACGGAATGATTAACTGCACTATAACTAAATATATTTTAGGGGTTATCATTTAATTACACTAAAAAAAAATACTTAAGATCATAATTAACAATGATACTAAATAGTATTTTTTTAATTTAAGCAATATAAACGTTGATCTAAATTATAATCATTAATTAAATTTATTTTAAAATTCATTTCGGATATACTAACGTAATTATTTAAGCTTTACTTCCCCTTAATGCAAAAAATAATCCTCCTACCCAAAGAAGCACATGAAGATTATCATATAGCAAAATGTCTATAAAACTTTCTGGTTCACCTATCCATATAATTCCAGTAGTTATACAGCCTATAGTAAAACCACTAAACCTTGTAATTAAATCACCTAATATTTGAAATTTTTCAAAAAGTTTAATATTTAATAATCCCCCAAATATAAGACCTAAACCAGCACCTAATTCACCATATGCAACAAACCACCAAGTTAAATAGGATAAACCATAAGATTCTGCTTCATAAATACTAAGAGGGAGTTTCATAATTCCCTGTTGAATGAAAATAATAGCTAATGGTATCCGTAACAACCAATGGGATAAACAAAATTCGGGCATATTTTTTAGAGTATTACTCAATAAAAAAGTTATATTAGACATGTTGTACCTCATTAATTATAATGTTGAAATATATATACTTTAAGGAAATAAAAGGGCTAAATTTGTCGCAGTCAAAATAGATAATGGGTAGAATAAGATAAAATAGTAGGTAATTCTTCTATTTATTAGAAGAGTACATCTAATATGTACATTACAGAAATATTATGGTTGCAATTTATTATAGAGGCTCTTGATCCAACCTAATTCATTAACTTAAAATGAAATCAAAAGTCTAATTTCTGCTTTTTTAATAATTATATTTTATCTTTCCAATTATCTATTTTGTATTTTTTCCCTCTTTTTGATTTAGATTAACTTAGATTTTTATTATCTTCACATTTTTTTATTAAGCTCTCTGCAAAAATTCCAATTAAAACTCCTATAATAATTAGTAATGAAGAAAAAAAAGATAAGTATGATAACTTTTCCTCAAGAAATAATATACTTATTGTTAAAGCAATAACTGGAACTAACATTTGAACAAGTGCAGATATTGTTTTTTCTAGAAAAGGTAAAACAGAAAACCACAAAGAGTATCCTAGAGCAGACATCACTGCTCCGGAAAAAAAAGCTAACAAAAATCCAGAAAAACTTATTTTTGTAATATCTGGAAATAGTAAGAAATTAATAATAATAATTGGAATAGTGAAAATGAAGTTTGACATAGTAGATTTTAAGGGATTTTTGGAACTTTTCCCGCTAATTGTATATATTCCCCAACCAATAGCAGCTAATAACATAAAGAGTAGTCCATTTATTGGTTGAGTTGACGACAAATCTTTAGGAAAGAATAGAATGATAATTCCTATCATAGCTATAATCATACCAAACCAATTGAAAAGAGATGGATTTTCTTTTGAGATTATTGCTGATGAAAACATTACAATTTGGACTCCTCCAAAAAGAATAATTGATCCAATTCCAGCTTCTAATGAATAATATGCATAATGGAAACCAATCATATAAAGGGATAATCCTATTATACCATAAAGCCTAGGTTTAATATTTAAAACAGCTTTTATACCTAAACGATAAACTATGATAATAATTAATATAACTGACCCACTCAATAATCTTACTAAAGAAAAATTAGCTGGTCCTATTTCTTGATTAGAAATAGCCAACCGTGCAAGAATTGAGTTTGTTGCAAAAGCTGTCATGGTTAATGTAACCAAAAAAACAAGTTTGCTAAAATTTTTATCCATTTTGATTTTTCTGAATTTTATTTTTTTATAGTTCATGAGTGATGATCAAATAGAAATTAATATTGAGTTTGATTTATTTAGCCTTTATTAATTATGTGATTTATAAATTATAATTTAGAGTTTAATTATAATTTTAGACAAATTTTGAAGAATTAAGATTTTTTTTCCAACCACATTTTCAAAAATAAGGATAATTAGTTATGGATTTAGAAGAAGTATATCTCCGGCAAATCGATCAAAAAATACAACAAAATAATATTTTACAAGAGGAAACCAATGCACTTTTAAAAGAAATAATAAGAGAACTGAAGTCTAAACAGAATTAAAATTTTAAAGTTTAATTAATGAAATACATAATTTATATTTAAATCATAAATTTAAATAAAATTCTAAGGTTTTATTTATCAATTATTTTTTTTTTTAATTCTTTATTTTTTTCTTCCCAGTTTAAGTCAGTTTTTAATGCTGAAATTGTTACATAATTTTTACTAAGATAATATTCATCAAAATTTATAGAGGGTTTTGAATTTTGAAAACTATGTTTAACCCATAAAAAATTACGCTCTTTTGTAATTGATTGTGCTACCATTTCAAAAGTTGGTTTTTTTCTCTTTCCAGCAGCACATATTTTAAATCCTTTTACTTCTTTAGGAGTGCATGAAGGGAAATTAATATTATAGAAACCTTTAAATTTTAAACTAGAAAAAGGGTCGTTATTTATAATCTTATTACATATTTCTTTTCCATATTTGACAGCACACTTAAAGGGATTATCTGATGAATATGTCTTTTTTGAATACTGTTGGCTAAGTGCAATAGCTTTTATACCATTTAAAGCTCCCTCCATAGCTGCACCTATAGTACCTGAATACAATATATCATCAGCAATATTTCTACCCATATTTACACCAGATATAATTAAGTCTGGCTTTTTATCTTTCATTACAAAATTAATTCCTGCTAATATGCAGTCTGATGGTGTACCTTCTAATGAATATTTATTTTTTCCAATTTTTTGAATTAAGGAAGGTCTTACAAAAGAAATACTATGGGAAACTCCAGATTTTTCAGTGGATGGAGCAATTATAGTAATTTTACCTTTTTTATTAGCAATTATTGATTTTGCAATTTTGATAGCTATTTGTAATCCTGGTGCATTTATTCCGTCATCATTTGTAATCAAAACTTGCATTTAAAATTCCTTAAATTAATTAACAATATATTTTGTTCTTTACACAACCATATTTAATTCCAACATTTTATTATATATTTAAATATAATTTTCTTATTTTTTTTCAAATCATTAATTAGCATATTTGCATCCATAACTCTATTTAATCCTAGATTATAAAAATTATTAGATAAAAACAATTTTGTTAAAAATTCCTTTACTTACAAAAAATAATGTATGTGTATATTACTTATAAAGCACATATTACATTTATACTTCTGGATATTCTTTTTGCTCTAGCATTATGTAATGGTTCACAAAAACTGTATATGTTTGAAAATTAATATTATACCAATTTGTATTTTTTTAATTCTGTTTAACTTTTGTAAGTAACAATTTTTATAATATGAAATTTAGATCTAATAAGTGATATTTTTTTCCCCTAAAATTCAATATTATTTATAAATTAAGAAAATAAAATGGAGATTATAAATGAAACTTAATATAATTATTTTTTTACTAAGTTTTTTAGCAGTTTTGCAACTTTTTAGTATAAAGCATTCACATGATAATAGTTATAGATTGAGTAGTATAGTAAAACATACAGCCAACACATCAAATGATATTAATTACATTCTAAATTTTGGTAGAAAATTAAAAGACAATAATTAAATATATGCAAAATAATCTTTGCAATAGTTTAAAATAAATTTTGCAATATCTAAAAGTTGTATTTTTGTTTTTTTAGCGTAGACAATTTATCAATATTAAGTATTAGTAATATTGTAATTTATTTTCTTTATTATTAAATATAAAGGAATTTAATTCTATAGTTTTCTATTTATAATGAATAAAGGATATCAAATGGCAAATGGAAAGATAAAATGGTTTAATGCAAAAAAAGGGTATGGGTTTATTGAGCCAGAAAGTGGAGATAAGGATGTTTTTATTCACATAAGTGCTCTTGAAAAAGCAGGAATTAAATTTTTAAATGAAAATCAAAAGATTTCTTATGAAGTAAATCAAAGTAAGGGAAAATTATCTGCAGGGAATATAAAACTTTTAGACTAGTGCTTAGAGTTTGTTATTTTTCAAATTATCCCTTTTTTAATTGATTATTAATATAAATTTAAAAAAATCCGATTTTAGTCGATATTATAAATGATTTAAATGAAGTTAATAAAAAATTGAAAAAAATATATATTTTTAATATTTAAGATACTTCATTTCAGTTTTTTAAAAAAGTTCTTTATTTTTTTATTTTATAATTTATTTTAATTCATGCGTTTAGTTATTTTTTAAATTTGTTCTTAAAAAAAATATGAAGAAAAGCACAAATATGACCATAATTGGTTGTTATATCCTTAAACCTGATTAACTCTCTTTTTATTATAAGTTCGGTTTTTGGAAACATTAATAAAGTTTGAATAGTTTCAAATGCGATAATAATTATAATAATAATTTAAAAATAATAATTAAGAAACATTCATTAAAGCGCCAGAAGAAATAAATAAATTAACTTATGTTAATATTAATTATATAACTTCAGTAATAACGCTTGAATATTTATCTATTTCAAATTTTATAATATCATGAGATATTGGTTTTTTTGTTTTTAACAAACTTCCAGTAATTATTATACTTCCTTTCTTTATTTTTTTATTAAATTTACCGAGATGATTTATTATCCAAATAAGAGAATTAAAAGGATTAGTCTTTAATAGTTTGGCTTCTCCTATTAATTCATTATTCCAATATAATTTTGAATTAAGTTCATTTAATTCCAACTTTTCCCAATTTTGAATAGGTTCACCAAGAATAACTCCAGCAGACCAGGCATTATCTGCTATTAATGTTAAAGCATCTAGATTTTTATAAGAAGCATTTCTATCATCGATTAATTCAAAACATGAATAAGCATTATTAACATATTCTTTTATATTAAAAAAATTAATTTTTGAGGTATTAGGTAATATATCTTTGCTGATTTCAAAAGCTATTTCAAATTCTAGTCCTAAACTCTGATATTCTTTTAATTTTATAATTGAAGGAGATTTGTATATTTCATTTTTAAAAATTCCTCCAGCTATGGGATTATTTATTGAACATAATTGTTGTTGGATTTTAGAGGCTAGTGCAATTTTATATCCACCTATTTCTCCTCTTTTAGATTTTTTTTGGTAAAGAAATTGTACTTCGTATGCTTCGTTAGCATCTTTTGGAAGGTATGGATCCTGTAAATTATTAAAATGAATGCCTTTATTGTGTTGTGATATCATAAACTCACAAATTTCATTTATTCTTTTCATCATTTTTTCTTTTTTTTAATAGTGTTAAGGAGAGGAATACTTATAAATTTCCCCCAATAAGTTTTCCTCCCCACTGTCGATCACGAGATGACACCGACAAATAGAAAATAGCACAAATATAAAATACAGACAATCATAGCTTAAATTAAAATTATTTAAGAGATGATACTTAGAAATATTCTTAAATTACTAAAACTTAAATTTGATAGTTAGCTGTAATTAGTAGATTTTGAACTTAAATCATATTTAACAAGTTTAAAATAAAGGTTTATTATGCATTTGATAATGAAGATCAAATCATATTTTAAGTTTTTATTTGAACTTTTAAGGTTTTAGATTTAAAAATATATTTTGGACAAATAGATTCTAAGCTCTTTATCAAAGTTGATAAAAATATTTTAAGTACAAAGTATTTAAATTCAATCGAAATATAAAAATCTGGTAGATTAAATAATTTAGTTGAATGACTTTAAATCAATTATAAAAAGGGGATAAATTTTTAAAAAATTAAATTTTAGGTATATAGAATAAATCTATAGTTTAAGGGTAATTACATTTCTGACTTCAACAAAATTATTTTCTATTAAAATAAAAATGAATTATATTAAAGTTAGATTTGAAAATTTTTCAATCTTTTAAACATTTCTTTAATTTGGGATGAATTTATATTAGCAAAAGCAATTCTAATATGCTTCTTAATTATTTTTTTATTTGTTGGTGTAAATATGGTTTCAGGAAGGGAGAGAATAGCTTTTTTTGAAAGCAGTTTCTGGGTAACTATACTAGAGCATTCGCTAAAAGGATGCTCAACATATGCAAAGTAAGCTCCACAACCCTTTAGTTTCCAGTTGCTTAAATTTTCAAATTCTTTAATTACTTGTATTTTTTTATTAAGTATTTTGAGTCGTTCATTTTTTAACCATTTTGAAGATTTCCGCAAACCAAACAAAGCACCAATTTGACCTAATTGGTTTGGACAAATAGTGACAGTATCCAAAAATTTTTCAATTTGACATAGTCGATCTTTTTTTGTGATTACAGCTCCAATCCTATGGCCAGTTAATCGATAAGATTTTGAAAACGAGTAAAGACTAATGAAAGTATTTTCCCAATTATTTTGCTGAAACAGTGTATGAATTGGATCATCATATGAATGAAAATCCCTATATGTTTCATCTAAAATTAGCATAATTTTATTTTTTTTGGCTAATTCAAAAAAATTTAGGAGTAATTCTTTTGGGTATTCAACACCAGTTGGATTGTTTGGTGAAACCAGTAAAATAGCTTTTGTTTTCTTATCAATTAACTTTTCAGCAACCTTTAGTTCAGGTAGCATTTTATTATTTAAGGGAATTATTTTAGATTTGATTGCTGATATATCTAACCACATTTTATGATTAAAATACCATGGGGTAGTTATAATTATATTATCACCTGGAGATGCAATTGAAGAAATAGTAGCACATAAAGCTTGATTGGCTCCAGATGTTATCCCAATATTATATTCATTAATATCTGCATCATATATTTTTTTCCATTTCTTACTCAATTCTATGCGTAAATCAGTATTTCCCAAAATTGGTCCATAGAGATGGGATTCTTTATTATTTAAAGATGCAAAAGCTATTGCTTTACATATTTCATTTGGGGGAGGATGCATTGGCGCAGCTTGACTTAAATTAAGTAATTTTAGATTTTCTGGAGTTTTAACATTGTCTAACCATTTCAAGGCTTCGTCAATTGGTGGTGAAAAAGATTTTCCAAGGTTTTTATTTAAAGGTTTCATTTTAAACTATCTTTTTTTGATTGTTTGGTTTTATTAAATTATAAATATGGTAATAAAAAAAGTTGTTTGTAAATTATAAATCAAATATGTAAATCAAAGGAAAGGCTTATATATAAATAAATGTATTGTACTATTTTTTTCAATTTAAAAGGAACTATTATTATCTAAAATAATTAATTCTTAACATTATAATTTAATATTCCCCAACTTTAAAAGTATCAAAATATAAATAACTGATTTTTCTGATGCAGTTATAACAAATAATTTCCAATATTTTTTATAATCATATTTACACCGACAAAGTTTTTCATATGGTAGTTTACAGTGTGAAATATGTATTCCTTCTTTTTTCAATTTTAATAAGAACAAAAAAAAACATAAAAAAATAAATTCAATTATTTTTTAAAAATGTTATTAAAAAAAATAAAGAATGAGTGTTATTAATAAAACCCATATAATTAAAAGACTAATCCAGTACCATTTTACAAGCAAAACTTCGATTTTTTTTAAAATTTTAAATATTTTATAAATTTTTTTCATCATCAATCTAAAAAAAGCCAATTAAAGAACTATCATAATAAATACCGAAAATTTTATTATTAAGGAGTAAATTAAATGATATTATCTAATTTAATAACTGCAAAAGTAAATCTTTTAGCTGGAATAGTACTAGGTATAAGTATTTGTATTATAAATAATAAAGTCAGAGAAAAATTGAATGGCAATAAAGAAAATGATAATAGCACGCCTGTAAAATAAGAAAATACAAATTTAAGCATTTATAAAATATAATGAAAATAAACTGGGTATACCATTTTAATTACGATATTCCATTAAATGAAAATCATCGTTTTACATCTACAAAATTTTCCGACCTTTTTTTTGAATTAAAAAAAAAGAAATTATACGAAAATGCAATTTTGCATAGTCCTTTAAAAGCTAATTGTAATGATCTAAGTATTTCACATTGCAAATCATACATTCATAAGATTAAAAAAGGATTATTAAATTACAATGAAGAACGTAAATTAGGATTAACATGGTCTAAAAGATTATCAGAAAGATCTTTTCTTGCCGTTAATGGTACTTTGTTAGCAGCTAATTTAGCTTTAGAGAGTGGAATTGGATGTCACTTAGGAGGGGGAACACATCATTCTCATTTTGATTATGGCTCTGGTTTTTGTGTATTTAATGATCTTGCATATTCTGCATTAAGTTTAATTAAGAATAAACTTGTAAAAAAAATATTAATTTTTGATTGTGACGTTCACCAAGGAGATGGTACTGCAAGTATCTTAGCAAATCATGATAACATATTTACCTGTTCAATTCATTGTAAAAATAATTTTCCCTTATTTAAAGCTCAAAGTAATCTAGATATCAATTTAGAAGATAAAATTGAAAATATTGAGTATTTAAATAAAATTAAGCAAACAATTACTTTTTGCATCAATTCCTTTAAGCCGGATTTAGTATTATATGATGCTGGAGTAGATATTCACAAGAATGATGAATTAGGGAAATTAAATATTGATGACGATGGGTGTTTAGAAAGAGATATGATAGTACTAAATTATCTTAAAAATTTATCCATACCAGTAGCTACAGTTATTGGCGGAGGATATTCAAAAAATAAAAATGATTTAGCTTTTAGACATTCAATAATTTTTAATGCAGCTAATCAAGTATTTGGTTAAAAATTAAGTTTTAAGTAAAATTAATTTTTGTTTAATTCTATACAACGAAAATCAGCTGATAATTGATTTCCATTAAAATCAATATGACAAACATTTATATCATGTCTAATACACCAAACTTGAATACCAATACTAGTAAATCCAACTTCAAATTGAGCAAAATTTTTCAAATTTATATCAGTTGATTTTTGATTAGTTAATTCTTCAATACACTTGTTGCATACTATTTGTCTTTTGATACAATATTTTAGGTTTTTATAATTCATATATTCAGAAATAATCAGTTAAAATTTAAGATAAATATTATAAGATAAAATATCTATAAAAAAGTTAAAATAATAATATTTTTAAATTTATTTGGCATATTTTATGCATATTTTTTATTAATTATACGGTGTACATTATGAAATCTGAAATTAGTGAAAATTCTAAAAAAGAAATTAATAACAAACTTTTTTTAAAGTTTGTGTCTTTTAATACTTCAAATAAAAAAGATTCAAATAAAACAATTGCTCTTAGTAATTTTTTTAATAAGGATGGTGACAGAATTTTTGATAGTAAAAAAAATAAAACTTCTTAAGTCAAAAATCTATTAATTAATTATTATTAAGAATTTAGTGTTTTATTAATTTATTTCCAAAATTAATGATGGTTATTTTAATATTTAACCATATATATGTACCAACTTTAAATAAATAATACTGCTATATATAAATCAATGATCAGACTTCTTGTAATATCAATTGTTATAGTTTTATTAGTTTGGTCATTTAACAATTTTTCTTCAGCTAACAAATTACCGTTATCTTACCACTTGAACTCTATATTAAAAGTTATGTTTTTTTTACTAGTGTTTTTGGGTATCATACTAATTTTACCAAGGTTTGGTTTTAATCCACTAGCTATTTTACAGAAAATACTACCATTATTAGGTATGTTATAAAATAATTTTTATAATTCTTAGTCAAACACAAGGGTTAGGATCAGATAAATGAATTTCATTAATTTGTTTTAAAATTTCAGGATTTAAATCTATATCTATACTTTCAATATTTTGTTTAAGTTGTTGCATTGAGGTAGCCCCAATAATATTACTAGTAACAAATGGTCTATTATTGACAAAGGCATTAGCAAATGTTGAAGGATTTATATTTAATTTATTAGCAAGTTTTATATATAGTCCAATAGCTTTTTCGCCTCTTTTAGTATGGTGGCGTGAAAAGCGGCGGGGCCAGAGAGTATACCTTGCATTTTCAGGGCTTTGATTGTCTAAATATTTACCACTTAATCTTCCTCCAGCTAATGGCGAGTATGCAAGCAAACCACAGTTTTCCCTTATAGATACTTCAGAATTAGCGATATCAAATATTCTATTTACCAAACTGTAAACGTTCTGAACAGACATCATTCTAGGTAAATTTTTTTCCTTTGATTTTTCTAAAAATTTCATTACACCCCAAGGTGTTTCATTTGAAAGACCAATATGTCTAACTTTTCCTTCCTTAACAAGAAGTTGTAAATTTTCTAAAACTTCCTCCACAGGAGTCCAATCTTCATCACCAGGGTCATATTCAAAATCTAAAACTCCAAATTTAGGAACTTTCCTTTCTGGCCAATGGAGTTGGTATAAATCAATATAATCTGTTTTAAGTCTTTTCAAGCTTTGATCAATGGCCTTATTAAGATTAGTTTTATCAAAACCTAGGTATTTAGAACCTTTCCTTATCCACTCTAAGCCTTCTGATTTGGATGCAATTTTTGAAGCTATTACAATATCTTTTCTATTTTTTTTATTTTTAAACCAATTTCCAATTATTTCTTCTGTTTTTCCGTAAGTTTCTCTTCTTGGCATTACTGAGTATAATTCTGCAGTATCAAAAAAATTTACCCCTTTTTCAACAGCATAATCCATTTGCTGAAAGGCTTCTTTTTCTGAATT
>MDSV01014004.1_pt1 | contig 11674 bp, 8 predicted proteins | sample 810851 | NCBI WGS metagenome assembly MDSV01 (sample SAMN05326640, study PRJNA326480) | marine metagenome | isolation source: seawater | place: Atlantic Ocean: North East | collected 2012 | reverse complement strand
TACACCATTAAAATATATTGATAAAATACATGTTGAATATAAAGTCAACTCACTAATGAAAAATAACACAATTAATAAAGAAGAAATAGAAAAATTTTCCCGAATTGCGGAGGAATGGTGGGATCCTGAAGGAAAATTTAAACCTTTACATAAATTTAACCCAATAAGAATTTCGTATATCAAAGAAAATATAATTGAAAATTTTAAAATCAGTGAAAAAATTAAACCTCTAAAAAATATTAAAATTCTAGATATTGGTTGTGGAGGTGGATTATTATCTGAACCAATGTGTCGATTAGGAGGAGATATAACAGCAATAGATGCTTCAGAAAAAAATATAAATGTTGCAAAACTACACGCAAAAACAAGTAATCTAAAAATTAATTATATTTGTTCTTCCCCTGAAAAACTCAAAACAAAAGATAAATTTGATGTCATTTTGAATATGGAAATTGTTGAACATGTTGAGGATGTAAATTTTTTTTTAAAATCATGCTCAAATCTTTTAAAGAAAAATGGAATAATGTTTATTGCTACATTAAATAAGACTCTCAAATCCTATGTATTTGCGATTGTTGGAGCTGAATACATACTAAGATGGTTGCCAATTGGAACACATGAGTGGGAAAAGTTTATAAAACCTGATGAGTTAACTGACATTTTAAAAAAAAATAATCTTGAGTTAAATCGTTTAGATGGAATGAAATTTAATATTATTACAGATAAATGGAAAATAAGTAGTGATAAATCTATAAACTATATAGCTTCTTATATCAAAAATTAATTCTCGTTGTCTTCTATCCAAGGTATCATTTTTGTTTCTATCCCTTCTTCCCTAAGATCTTCCAAGTCTTTTTTAGAAGCAGTGCCATATATACCTTTTTCTTTTTTTTTATTTTTATAATGAATTGATCTTGCTTCATAAGCAAAGTTATCTCCAACATAATCAAAATTATTTCTAATAAAATTTTGATATTCTTTTAAAGTTTTTTTAATATGATTATATTTTTTGAAGTCTTTTTCATTATTTTGATGATTTGTTTTACCTATCAAACTTGGAGCCATTAAACTTTTTTTAACATCAAGTGAGCCACAATTATGACAATTTAGCAATTTTTTTCTTTTCAATTTTTCAAATTCATTAGAATTAGCAAACCAACTTTCAAAAAGTAAATTACATTTTTTACAAATTAAACTATATTTTATCATATTACTTATCTAATTTTTAATTTGGTAAAATCAATATTGTTAACTTCTATAATCAGCATTAATATCTATATATTTTTTTGTTAAATCCATTGTATATGCTGTAAAACTTTTATTACCACTTGCAACGTTCACATAAATTTCAATATTAGAATTTTTCATATAATTTAATGCATCTTCCTCATTGTATTGACTATAAATTTTTCCTTTTTGAACTACATTTAATTCTCCAAATTTAATTGATAGTTGATTTAAATTAATTGTTGCTTCTGATTTACCTATTGCCATTACAATTCTTCCCCAATTTGGATCCTCTCCTGCTATAGCTGTTTTGACAAGTGAAGAATTGGCAATTGAAAAAGCAATTTTTTTTGCTTCTTCATCTGTTTTAGAATTTAAAACATTTATAGTTATAAACTTCGAAGCTCCCTCCCCGTCTGAGACCACTCTTTTAGCTAAATTTAACAAAACTTTATTTAACGAATCATCAAAATTTTTTAATTTGGTATCTGATAAATTGCTAATTTTCATATGCTTTGCTTTTCCTGTTGAAAAAATTGAAATCATATCGTTAGTGCTTGTGTCTCCATCACAGCTTATTGCATTAAATGTATTTTCAATATTTTTTTTTAATAATTTTTTTAATACATCATTAGGTATATCTGCATCAGTAAAAACGTATGCTAGTGTTGTTGCCATATTTGGATATATCATTCCTGAACCTTTCGCTATTCCATAAATTTTAATTGAAGTAGTTCCTATTAAGCATTCTTCCATAGCAACTTTTGGCTGTGTATCTGTTGTCAGAATTCCAAGTGCGGCTTTCATCCAAATATATTTATTTTGTGTATATTTAATGTTTTTAATTAAATCTGGAATTTTTAATTTAATTTTTTCAAATGGGAACTTTTCTCCTATTGTGCCAGTACAACCAAACAATATATTTTTTGATTTTATCTTTTCAGGAATATCCTCGTCTTCTTTTTGTTTTTTTGTCAGTTCTTCAGAAACTAATTTTGCAATATTTTGCATGCTTTTATAGCCCTGTTCTCCAGTAAACGAATTAGCATTTCTTGTGTTAATGATTAAAGAAAAAATCTTTTTAGATTTTTGATTTAAATTCCATTTGATATTTTCTGAGATTATTTTTGAGCGTGTATAAAGAGATGCAAAATTTGCCCCCTCGCGGAAATAAAACATCACCAAATCATCTCTATCGGAATTATACAAACCGGCACTTACACTAGATATTGATAGCCCATCTAAATGATCCAAATCCTGAAATTCAGACATTTGACGATTTTTTGATTTAGAAAATAAAAAATTAGATATATTAATTCCCATACTATTTAAAATAAATATTTAATTATTATATTAAAGTTATAATTTAATTATATACCAAAAACCAATGTTTAACCCTATAAGCTTTATCTCCAAATTTGTAAAATCTGGTAATCAGAAGGAATTAGACAGAATTAACAAAATTGTATTCAAAATTAATTCATTAGAAGAAAAATACTCAATTTTAACCGATGAGGATTTCCCAAAAATAACACTTAAATTTAAAGAAAAAATTAAGAATGGACAAACATTAAACCAGATTTTGCCTGATGCTTTTGCGCTTGTAAGAGAAGCTTCAAAAAGAATAAGAAATGAGCGTCATTATGATGTTCAAATAATTGGTGGAGTTGTTCTGCATGAAAATAAAATAGCCGAAATGAAAACTGGTGAAGGAAAAACTTTAACAATTGCTTTATCAGCTTACCTTAACGCACTTGAAGAAAAAGGAGTTCATATTGTTACTGTCAATGATTATCTCGCAAAAAGAGATTCTCAGGAAATGGGTCAAATTTATAATTTTTTAGGATTAACATCTGGATTTATTAATAATTACCAAGATGATTATGAAAGAAAGAAAAATTATAATTGTGACATTACTTACGCTACAAACAGTGAATTAGGTTTTGATTATCTTAGAGATAATATGAAATTCTCTAAGGATGAAAAAGTGCAAAGAGAACATAATTATTCAATAGTAGATGAAATAGACTCTTGTTTAATTGACGAAGCAAGAACACCACTTGTAATATCTGGTGCTGCTGAGGATAAAACAAGCCAATATTTAGCAATTGATAAACTAATAAAAAAATTAAAAAAAGAAGATTATGAAATTGACGAAAAAGATAAAAATATTCTTCTAACCAATGATGGAATTACTAATGTTGAAAAAATTTTTTCTGATGCAGGTATTTTAAGAAATAATAATTTCTATGATCCAGAAAATTTATCTTTAGTTCATCATGTTAATCAAGCTTTGAGAGCAAATCATTTGTTTGAGAAAGGTAAAGACTATATTATTCAAAATGATAGTTTGAAAATTATCGATGAACTTACTGGTAGAATTTTAGAAGGTAGAAGATTTGGTGATGGGTTACATCAAGCCCTGGAGGCAAAAGAAAAAATAGAAATACAAGCTGAAAATCAGACTTTGGCTTCAATAACTTATCAAAATTACTTTAAGCTATATAAAAAAATATCTGGATGTACAGGAACAGCAGCAACAGAAGCTGAAGAATTTTTTGAAATTTACAATTTAAATGTTGTTGTAATACCAACAAATAATCCCATGGTTCGAAGTGATTTCAATGACCAAATCTTTAGAACAGAAAAAGAAAAAAATGAGTCAATTATTAATAAAATAAAAGATTGTCACAAAACTGGACAGCCACTTTTAATTTTTACATCTAGTGTAAACAAGTCAGAAATTTATTCAAAACTCTTAAAGAAAGAAAAAATTGATCATGTGGTTTTGAATGCAAAAAATCATGAAAATGAAGCTGAAATAATTAAAAATGCAGGGAAAAAAGAATCTATAATTATAACAACAAGTATTTCAGGACGTGGGGTAGACATTCAATTAGGTGGAAAAAAAGGTTCTACACCTGATGATCAATTAGAAAAAGATAAAAAAGAGATTAAATCTTTAGGAGGTTTGTTTGTAATTGGTACTGAAAGGATGGAATCAAGAAGAGTAGATAATCAAGCTAGAGGACGTTCTGGTAGACAGGGGGACGAAGGAAGCTCAATATTTTATGTAAGTCTTGAAGATGATTTAATGAGAATATTTGGATCTGAGTCTATGAATAATATTTTGCAGAAACTTGGACTAAAAGACGGAGAAAGTATAGATCATCCATGGATAAATAAGGCCTTAGAAAGAGCACAGCAAAAAGTAGAGGCTAGAAATTTTGATATCAGAAAAACATTAATTAAATTTGATAATGTTTTAAATGACCAAAGGCACGTGATTTTTTCTCAAAGAAATGATGCGATGGATAGCAGTGAAATATTTGCATATTCAGAAGATTTTTTAAATGAAATTATTGATGATTTGGTAAAACTAAAAAATCAAAAAATTTCAAACCCTCAAAATAACGATTTTGATATAAAGTTTAAAACTCTAATGGGTAAAAGTTTGGATGAAGAAGAGTTTAAACAAATAATATTACTCCAAGAAAAAGATTTCAGAAAAAAAATTATACAAAAATTTTATGAAAATAGAGATAATAGAACTAAAATTTTAGGTGAAAACGAGTCAAAAGAAATAGAAAAAAGAATTTTGCTTCAATCAATAGATATAAACTGGAAATCACATATACAATATTTAGAACAACTAAGACAAGTAATAGGCTTAAGATCATATGGTCAAAGAGACCCTTTAAATGAATACAAAAAAGAAGCCTTTAATTTATTTTCAAATTTATTAGAAAAATTAAAGTCAGACTATATTACAGTTTTAATGAATTTGAGAGTAATAGAACAACCTAAAGATGAGATAAATTCAAAAAAAAATATAAATAATTTAAATAATCCTAAATGTTTATTAGTGATTAAAAATAAACAAAAAATTTCTAGAAATGAAAGATGTGAGGCAACAGGAAAAAAATTTAAAAATTGTTGCGGAGCTTTATAAAAAAAATAATAAAAGAATGCCTAATAACAAAACACTTCCTGCGAAATAAGTAACATATTTCTTATTTTTAAAAATTTGCTCAATATTATTTGTTCGATTTTCTATAGCACTTAAATTTTCTGGATTAGTAATAAACCCTTTTCCTCTTCCAATTTTTAAATATTTGTTCTTTCTTTGGCCAAGAACTTCCTCTGATGTCATTTCTTTAAAGAATTCTAAACTTTTTATTATTGACTCTCGAACATTACTAAGCATCATATTTCTATCCCGATGTGCACCTCCGGTTGGTTCTGGAATTATTTCATCTATTACTTTTAAATCTAAAAGATCTTTAGCTGACAACTTCATTGCTTTTGCGGCATCTAACATTTTTTTAGGATCTCTCCACAAAATAGTTGCACATCCCTCAGGAGAAATAACTGAATAAATTGCATTTTCGAGCATCAAAACTTTACTAGAAGACGCAAGCGCTATGGCTCCACCTGACCCACCTTCACCAATAACTACAGCTAATGTTGGCACTTTTAATTTCATGCAACATTCAATTGACTTTGCAATTGCTTCTGCTTGGCCTCTCTCCTCAGCTCCAACACCAGGATATGCTCCGGGCGTATCAATAAAAGAAATTATTGGAATGTTAAATTTATTTGCCAATTCCATCAATCTAATAGTTTTTCTATATCCTTCTGGTCTCATCATTCCAAAATTTCTTTGAATCCTAGTTTCGAGATTTTCTCCTTTTTCTTGACCTATCACCAAGACTGATTGATTATTAAATTTTGCAAACCCCGCAATAACTGATTTATCTTCTCCATAATATCTATCACCCTCTAGAGAAATAAAATCTTCAAATAAATTATCTATAAAGAATTTTGATTTTGGCCTATCTTCATGTCTAGCAACCATTGTGGTTTGCCAAGGATCAAGGTTTGAATATATATCTTTTAACTTTGTATTTAATTCTTCTTGGGTTTTTGAAATTTTATTTGTATCAACTTCTGATAAACCCTCTTGATTATAGGGGTCTCTTAATTTTTCTAATTCTTCTTCTAGGTTTTTAATATCTGTTTCAAAATTTAAGTAATTTTTCATTTTGGTTAAGATAATACGTATGAGACAAAAAAGGCAATAAAATGTTAAAGATATCATTAATATTAGACATCTAAATATTTGACATCAAAACATTTAAAGGTAAGTTTATTGTGTTGGGAGAGACCATATTAAAAAATGGCACCGAAGGAGCAACTGCCCTGGAAACTCTCAGGTAAAAGGACCGACAATGCATAACACTCTGGAAAGTGATTAATTTCCGCCGAAGGAGTAAAACTCTCAGGCACAAATACAGATGGGCGAAAAAGTGATATGCGAGAAAAATATATAGAAATAAATAATTTAAAAGTATCTGAAACATTACTCAATTTTGTTAATGATGAGTTATTAAAAGAGACAGAAATTTCTTCTAAAGATTTTTGGACAAAATTAGATAAAGTCGTTCATGAGCTTGCACCACGTAATAAAGAATTAATTAAAATTAGAGAGGATTTACAAAAAAAAATTAATGAATGGCATATCAAAAATAAAGGAAGTCAATTTAACATAATAAATTATAAAAAATTTTTAAAAGAAATTCGATATTTAAAAGAAGTAGGTCCAGATTTTAAAATAGAAACTAATAATGTAGATGATGAGATTACCCAAATTGCTGGTCCTCAATTAGTAGTGCCAGTAATGAACGCAAGATATACCCTCAATGCAGCAAATGCACGTTGGGTAAGTTTATACGATAGTTTGTACGGTACTAATATAATTGAGTCTGAGGAAGGGGGAAGTGAAAGGTATGATCCTAATCGTGGTCAAGAAGTAATCAAATATGTAAGGGAATTTTTTGACAAATGTATACCTATTGAAGGAACAAGTTGGAAAAATATAGCTAGCCTAAAAATTAAAAATAATGATCTAGTAATTTATAAAGATGATTACGAATATAGATTAAAAGATAAAAATAAATTTGTTGGATACAGAGGAGATGCAAATAAACCTGAAGCAGTTATTGTGCAAAACAATAAGCTTCACTTCGAAATTATTATTAATCCTGGTGCTTTTAGTGCTGCACATGATATTGCTGGAATTAGTGATGTTATAGCTGAGTCTGCTGTATCAACAATTTGCGATAATGAAGATAGTGTTGCTGCTGTCGATGCAGAAGACAAAGTTGTTTGTTATAGAAATTGGCTTGGTTTAATGAAAAGTAATTTAAAAGTAGAATTTGAAAAAAACGGTAAAATTTTAGAAAGAAAATTAAATCCTGATAGAAGCTATATTGCAAAAAATGGAAAAGGTCTTAAATTACATGGTAGGAGTTTACTTTTAATAAGAAATGTTGGTCACTTAATGACTAATCCTGCAATTCTTTTAAAAGATGGGTCTGAAATTCCAGAAGGAATTATGGATGCTTTCATAACTACAGCAGCTGCAATTCATGATTTAAAAAAGAAAAAAAATTCAAGAAAAGGATCTATTTATATTGTCAAACCTAAAATGCATGGTCCTGAAGAAACAGCTTTTACAGATTTGATTTTTACAAAAGTTGAGGAAGTCTTAAAATTAGATAGATACACTTGCAAAATTGGAATTATGGATGAGGAGCGAAGAACATCTGTAAATTTAAAAGAATGTATAAGAACATTAAAAAATAGAGTTTTCTTTATAAATACCGGATTTTTAGATCGTACTGGTGATGAAATGCACACATCGATGGAAGCTGGTCCAATGATTAAAAAAGGAGACATGAAATCCTCAAAATGGATAAAAGCTTATGAGAACAATAATGTAGACATAGGTCTTAAATGTGGTTTTTTTGGAAAGGCACAAATCGGTAAAGGAATGTGGGCAATGCCTGATAAAATGAAAGAGATGATGATAGATAAAATTGGACATTTAAAAGCTGGTGCTAACTGTGCTTGGGTACCTTCACCAACTGCAGCCTCATTACATGCTTTGCACTATCACCAAGTAAACATTTTTGATGAACAAAAAGATATTCTAAAAAGGGAACAGGCTAAGCTAGATGATCTGTTGACAATACCGACTGCGGATAGACCAAATTGGTCAGTTGATGAAATTAATTCTGAAATCTCAAATTCAGCTCAAACACTTTTAGGTTATGTTGTAAGATGGATTGATCAAGGTATTGGTTGCTCTAAAGTTCCTGATATAAATAATGTTGGTTTAATGGAAGATAGGGCAACATTGAGAATTTCTTCTCAACATATAACTAATTGGATACACCACGGTATTACAACTAAAATTCAGGTAATTGAAATAATGAAAGAAATGGCAAAGGTGGTGGATGATCAAAACAAAAACGATAGAAATTATATTAAAATGAGTGATAATTTTGAAAAATCTTTTTCATTTCAAACGGCGTGTGATTTAATATTTAAAGGTAAAGAACAACCTTCTGGTTATACAGAACCATTATTACATCTAAATAGAATAAGAAAAAAATCTACCCAGAATTAGATTTTAAATTTGATCTATTTTTAAATGCTGAAAATAAAGTCCCATCATCTAGATTTTCAATTTCACCACCTACTGGTAGTCCTTGAGCCAATTTAGTAATTTTTACATTAATATTCTTTAAACTATCTTGAATGTAGTATGCGGTAGTTTGGCCTTCAACCGTTGCACTCGTTGCTAAAATAACTTCTTCTATCTTATCTTTAATTACTCTATCTACCAGGGCATTAATTAAAAGATCTTCTTTTCTTTGACCAACTGAGGCTAGAGTTCCTCCAAGAATATGAAAATAACCTTTATAAATATTAGAATTTTCAATAGACCATTGGTCAGCAATGTCTTCAACTACACAAATCTTATTGAATTTTTCTTTTACATTTTCGCAATTAACGCAACCCTCTATATTAGACTTTAATGATCCACATAAATTACATCTGGTAACATTTTTGTAAACTTGAGCTAAAGTATTTGCCATAGGTTTAATAATTTCATTTCTATTATTAATCAATTTTAAAACTATTCTTTTAGCAGATTTAGGACCTAACCCTGGAAGCTTAGAAATTAATTTTATAAGTTCCTCTATTTCAGTGATATTTTGCATTTATTAAAGGGGCCATTTAAAACCTGGAATTCCAAATTCACCGGTTGCTTTAGCAATTTCTTCCGTTGTTTTAGTTTTTAGTTTTGCTTTTGCATTATTATGTGCGGCAACTATTAAATCTTCAATTATAGATTTATCCTCTTTTAAAATTTCATTTGAAATCTCAATTTTTTGCATTTCACCTTCGCCGTCTAATATTACTTTTACTGAGTTAGTCCCAGAAATTCCCTCAACTTTAATATTTTTTATTTTTTCCTGACTTTCTTTCATCTTAGTTTCTAATTCTTTAGCTTTAGTAAGTATTTTAGAAAAATCAGTCATTATTCATCATTTTGTTTTGAGGTATTTAAATCAACTAATTCTGCATCTGGAAAATTTTCTAACATATTTTTATATAAATCATTTTTTTTTGCTTTTTCAATTAATTCCTTTTTTATATTTTGCTTTTTTTCTTTTATAGTTGCTTCTCCTACAGTCTGACTAAAAGTTATAATCCATCTTTTATTTGTCCATTCAAAAAGTTTTGTTGATAAATCTTTGACAAAACTTTTATCAAGATTATCATTGAAGGAAATTTCAATTCTACCATTCTCAAACTTAACCAAATTTACATTTTTTTCTAATTCATACTTTAACTTCATCTCCCTCTTTGAAAAGCATATTTCCAATAAATCATCAAATGATTTTATCAAAATCTGGTTTTTTGATTTTAATTCTAATTCAGAACTTGATTTAATTTTTTTTTCTTGTGTAAAATTTTTGATTTGATTGATTGTTTCTTTATTTCTTAATTGTGTTGATTTGACTTCTTGTTTGATCTCAATATTATCATCATTTAAAGTTTTTGGTAAATCATCATTATTTTTTGGCTTGAAATCTATTAAATGAGTTAATCTAATTAAAAACATTTCAATCGATAAATTTTGATTTGAGACGACATCTAATTCACTCAAAGTTTTTATTGTAAATTGCCAAAATAAAATTAATAAATTTTCATCAACTTTGTTTGAAATTTCTTTTACTTTGTTAAACTCTTCATCATTAAGCGTAAAATTTGTACTTTCAACTGATAAAGAATTTATATTTTTTGAATAATATAAGATTTCTAAAAAATCATTTATAAAAATTTTTGGCTCCACTCCTTGATCGTAAATATTTCTATAAATATCTATTACTTTTTTCTGATCACCTTTTAAAATTAGTGTTAATAAATCAATTAGTTGTGATTTATTGAAATAACCAAATATTTTTTGTGCAATATCTAAATCCAATTCCTTTTTACCGTCTAAATTTAGCAGAGCTCTATCTAATAAAGATAAAGCATCTCTTACCGAACCTTCTGAAATTTTTACAATCAATTTTAAAGCATCATCAGATGCTTTGCCATTTTCTTTATCCTTTATTTTTTTTATAAAAGAAAACAATTCTGTTGATTTGATTCTTGATAGATCAAACCTTTGACATCGAGATACAACGGTAATTGGTATTTTCTTAATTTCTGTAGTTGCAAAAATAAATTTTAAATATTCAGGTGGTTCCTCAAGAGTTTTTAAAAGTGCATTAAATGCTTGTTTACTAAGCATATGAACCTCATCAATAATAAAAATCTTAAATTTAGATGATGTTGGTCCATATCTTGAAAATTCTATTAAATCTCTAACATCATCAACACCTGTTTTACTCGCAGCATCCATCTCTAAAACATCTATATGACTTGAATTTGCTATTGCTTCACAATTTGCACACTGATTTTCCTTACACAATTGTTCAATGCCATTCAAACAATTCAAAGATTTTGCTACAATTCTTGCAGTTGTTGTTTTACCTACTCCTCTAATGCCAGTAAAAAGATACGCATTAGGTACTTTATTTGATTTAATTGAATTAATTATTGTTTCGGCAATAATTTCCTGACCAATAAGATCATCAAATGTTTGTGGTCTGTACTTGAGCGATAAAACTTTTGAATTTTTATTCATTTTTTTTCTCTTAGGAGACTAGAACCTGAAAAACTGTCTCTACGACTGCTTCCGTTAAGATCTGGTCGGGTTCAAGCAGCATCCACCTCTAGCCTCCACACCTATTATAGCAGTATTGTTTTAAAATCCACAAGAGAAGATTATTATTATTTTTCTCTTACAGGATCTGCTTCATAAACTCCCAGAACATGAAAATCCTCACAATGAAGCCCTAATTCTTCTAAGGACTTTTGAACTTTTTTTTCTTCAATATGTCCATCAAGATCACATAAAAAAAAATATGAATCAAAAGAATTTTTTTCTGGATAGCTTTGTAATTTTGTTAAATTAACTCCATTAATAGCAAAGCCTCCAAGTGATTGAAAAAGCGCAGCTGGTTTACTTTTTAGTTTAAAT
>MDSV01184585.1_pt1 | contig 11675 bp, 10 predicted proteins | sample 810851 | NCBI WGS metagenome assembly MDSV01 (sample SAMN05326640, study PRJNA326480) | marine metagenome | isolation source: seawater | place: Atlantic Ocean: North East | collected 2012 | reverse complement strand
TAGTACCTACATTATATATAATTTTTTTAATGCTACCAATTTATTGGCTTATTAATATGTCATTTAAAACAACAACTGAAATTATAAATACTTATTCTTTGTGGCCACAAAAGTTTACTACTGAGAATTATGTCAAAATATTTACAGATAGCACATGGTATATGGGTTATATAAACTCGATTACTTATACAGTATTTAATACTGTCATTTCTGTAGCAGCTGCCTTACCAGCTGCTTATGCATTTTCTCGATATAAATTTTTGGGAGACAAACATTTATTCTTCTGGTTATTAACTAATAGAATGGCTCCCCCTGCAGTTTTTGCATTACCATTTTTTCAATTTTATTCTTCTGTAAATCTTTTTGATACTCATATAGCTGTTGCATTATCACATTGTCTATTTAATATTCCATTAGCAGTTTGGATATTAGAGGGATTTATGTCTGCAGTACCAAAAGAATTAGATGAAACGGCGTATGTAGATGGATATTCGTTTGGCAGATTCTTTTTTAAAATTTTTGTTCCAACTATTGCTGCTGGTATAGGAATAACAATGTTTTTCTGTTTCATGTTTTCTTGGGTTGAGCTTCTATTAGCTAAAACTTTAACAGCTACAGCAGCTAAACCAATAGCTGCAACAATGACCAGAACAGCCAGCACTTCTGGGTATGAACTTGGTTTATTAGCTGCAGCAGGAACTTTAACAATTATTCCTGGAGCAATTGTAATTTACTTTGTAAAAAATTATATTGCTAAAGGATTTGCTATGGGGAGAGTATAATGTTTAAAAATTTGTATGCAGCCACTTGGGGCGATGTTGGCAAAGCAAAAGAAAAGGGATTTTTCGATTTCGACTTATTTTCTTGGATGGCTTGGACTTGGCAAACTGCTGCTTTTTTTATTTTCATAGCTTTATGTATAATTGTAATGCTTATATGGGAAAAAAAGGTTCCGGGTGGATCACCTAGAAAGGGTATCTTAGGTTTAGATACAACTAGAGGCGATAGGTTGTTTGTTTCTTTACTTGGAAGTGCATTTATTCACCTTGCATGGTTAGGACTTGTTGGGAGTCTATTGTGGATAGCATCTATTATTTGTATTGCTTATTTTATTGTTGTATTTAAATACGTATAAAAAATATGGTCAAAGTTGGAATTAACGGTTTTGGAAGAATAGGAAGACTAATCCTAAGAGCTTTATTAGAAAATTATAAAGACAAGATTCAAGTAGTAGGCATTAATGATCTTGGGTCAAAAGAAACAAATGCTCACTTAATCAAATATGACAGTACTCACGGAACTCTTAATCATGAAGTAATATCTACTAATGAAGGTTTTAAAATTAATAATCAAAATATAAAAGTATTTTCTGAAAAAGATCCAGCAAATATTCCATGGGGCGATGTTGGTGCAAATATAGTTTTAGAGTGTACAGGTTTATTTCTTACCAAAGAAACAGCTGGAAAACATATTAAAGGTGGAGCTAAAAAAGTTATTATATCAGCTCCAGCAAAAGATGCAGATTTTACAATTGTTCAAGGAGTTAATAGCCAAGAGCTTAAAAAAGAACACAATATAATCTCTAATGGTTCGTGCACTACAAACTGTTTAGCACCCGTTGCTATGATTTTGGAAAAAACTTTTGGAATAGAGTATGGCTATATGACAACCATTCATAGTTATACGGGAGATCAAAAACTTTTAGATACTCTTCATAAAGATTTAAGAAGAGCAAGATCAACTGAAGGGGCGATGATACCAACTTCTACAGGTGCAGCCAAAGCAATGAGTTTAGTTTTGCCAAGTTTAAAAGGAAAGTTAGATGGAACAGCTATTAGAGTTCCCACGCCCAATGTATCTTTAATAGACTTTACTTTAGTTACAAATAAAGATGTTAGTGTAGATAAAATTAATGATGCAATGACAAAAGCTTCTCAAAATGAACTAAAAGGAATTTTAGGAATCAATAGACAACCTTTAGTATCTAAAGATTTTAATCACGATCCTCACAGCTCAGTATTTGATGTGACACAAACTCAAGTCATTAAAAACAAATTTAGTAGAGTATTATCTTGGTATGATAATGAATGGGGCTTTTCAAATCGAATGTGTGACACTTCAATTCAAATTTCAAAACTCATATAAAAAACTAAGTTCCACAATAAGTTTTATAATCCTTAAAACTTTCGCCAGGTAATGATTGGTATTTATTAATATCTTTCTGATTATTGTATGGCTGTTTTAATAAATCTATAAAATTTTTTAAATTAGAAAAATTTCCTTCATCAGCTTCTGTTAAAATTTTTTCAACAATATGGTTTCTAGGAATAAAACATGGATTATTTTTTCTCATTAAATCTTTAGACTTTTCTAAAAGACCGTCTTTTTTTAGCCGAGCCTCCCACTTATTTTTCCATTCAATAAAATCTTTACTTTCATATACTTTTACTTTTCTAAAATCATTTTCAGTTAAATATAAAAAAGTATTTGTATAATCTGCTTTATTATTTTCCATCCAATTCAACAAATCTTTTATAAGTTTGTCATCATTTTCATCATTTCCAATAAATCCTAGTTTTTTTCTCATCATTTGATTCCATTTTAAATAATAAAGATCGTCAAAGGTGTTTATATTGTCAGATGCTATTTCAATAGATTTTTTTTTATCTTTATCTATAAATGGAAGTAGAGTTTCTGCAAATCTTGATAAATTCCATTTAGTAATTAATGGTTGGTTCGAGTAAGAATATCTTCCGTAATAATCAATAGAGCTAAAAACTGTTTTTGGATTATATTGATCCATGAATGCACATGGTCCATAATCTATTGTTTCACCTGATATAGTTACATTGTCAGTATTCATTACTCCGTGAATAAATCCCACTCTCATCCAATTTACCACTAAATCATTTTGCTTTTTAATAACAATTTTAAGCAACTCCAAAGCTGGAACTTTAGTATCAATTATTTCAGGGTAATGTCTTTTAATAGTGTAATTTAATAAAATTTTAAAAAATTGTAGGTTTTGCATTAGAGCCATATATTGAAAAGTGCCAACTCTAATATGACTAGATGCAACTCTAGTCAAAATTGCCCCTTTCAAAGGTGTTTCACGAATTACTTCTTCCCCTGTGCTAACAACTGCTAAACTTCTTGTAGTTGGGATATTTAATCCATTCATTGCTTCACTAATAATATACTCTCTAAGCATTGGACCTAAAGCCGCTCTGCCATCTCCGTGTCTTGAATATGGAGTTTTTCCAGAACCTTTAAATTGAATATCAAATCTTTGTTTTTTTTTGTTTATATGCTCTCCGATTACTATCGCTCTACCATCTCCTAAAACTGTGAAGTGTCCAAATTGGTGACCCGCATAGGCTTGAGCTATACAGTTGGAAGATGAAGGAAGACTATTTCCAGAAAATATAGATGCCAAAATATCATCATTTACATTTTTAAAATTAAGAGATAATTCCGAAGAAAGCTGATGATTAAATAATATAACTTCAGGATTTTTTACACTTACTGGCTTTATTTTAGTTAAAATAGCCTCAGGTAAGCGTGAGTAGGTATTGTCAAATTTCCAGCCTATTTTGGCATCTGATGTTGTCATAGCCAGTAATTATACTAAATATTGTGTTTTTTTTCATTAAGTTCGAAAAAAATTCACTTTTTAGTTGTGTTGCGGTTACATTAACTTTTTATCCATGCTAGCTTTATTCAATTATTAATTAATAATTAAGGGGGAAAAAATGAGACTATTTAAGTTAATAGTTACTTTATTTACTTCAATCGCTATCACTAGCGCTGCTAATGCTGCTGATATCAAAATGGCAAAAGCAAACTGGGATACCGGTTATTTCCAAGCTGAAATTTATAAACAAGCTTTGGAAAAAATGGGTCACACAGTAAGTGATCCTAAAGCTATCAAACCTTCAGTGTTTTATGTAGCTGCTGCTGCAGGAGATCTAGACCTATGGGTTAACGGTTGGTTTAGTACTCATGATGGTTACATTAAAGAATCAAAAGGCAAAGTTGAAGCCGTTGGTTATGTAATGAAAAAAGGTGGCTTACAAGGTTACTTAGTTGATAAAAAATCAGCTGACAGCCTTGGAATCAAAAGTGTAATGGATATTAAAAAACACGCTGCAAAATTTGACTCAAATGGCGATGGTAAAGCGGACATGGTTGCTTGCCCTCCAGGTTGGGGATGTGAGAAACAAATCACAAAACATTTTGCTGAACTTGGTTTAGGTGATTTTATAAATCCAGTTAAAGCTGACTACTCTGCTTCAATGGCTGATGTAGTAGCTAAGTACAAAAACGGAAAACCTGTATTATTTTATACATGGACTCCGAATTGGACTGTAGGCGCTTTAAAACTTGGACAGGACGTTGTTTGGATAGAAGTTCCTTACAGCGCTACTAAAAAAGTTAAGGTTGATAATGCAACAAAATCTAAAATAAATATGGGTTTTGGTGCTGATGACATCCGACCAGCTGCAAACAAAGACTTTTTAAAAGCAAATCCTGATGTGAAAAAAATGCTTAAAAAAGCATCTATACCATTAGCTGACATTGCTGCTCAAAACATGAAAATGAATGCGGGCGAAAAAAGTGAAAAAGCAATTAAAAAACATGCTGCTGCTTGGATAAAAGCAAACCAAAGTACTTTCGATAGTTGGTTAAAGTAACTAATTAAGTTTAAGTGAACTTAAAAGTTGCTCCATCTGATTACGAAATTTACATTCCGATAGCAGAATGGATTGAAAAAAATATTAAAGAGTGGTTGTTTATGCAACGACCACTCTTTAAGAAACTCGCTAAACCTATCGACGCTACTTTAGATGGGTTAGACACTCTATTTAATTGGATTCCTTTTCCTATAGTTATTTTAATATTTATATTTTTTGCTTGGAAGACAAACGGATTAAAATTTGCTTTTTTTGCAGCTATTAGTTTAATTTCTATTGATCTTGTAGACCTTTGGAAAGAAACAATGACAACATTAGCTATGATATTTACTGCAGTAATCTTTTGCATGATAATAGGAATACCTTTAGGAATTGCCGCTTCTAGAAGCAATGTATTTGAGACTATTTTAAGACCTATATTAGATATAATGCAAACCATTCCAAGCTTTGTATATCTTATTCCTGTTGTAATGCTATTTGGAGTTGGTTTAACTCCTGGAGTAGTAGCTACAATTATTTTTGCTTTACCACCAATAATTAGACTTACAAACCTTGGTATAAGACAAGTCGGTAAAGGTTTTAAAGAAGCAGGAGCCAGTTTGGGATTATCAAAATTTAAAATATTACATAGAATTGAATTGCCCTTAGCTTTAAAAACTATTATGGCAGGGGTAAACCAAACTCTTATGCTAGCTTTATCAATGGTAGTGATAGCAGCTTTGATTGGAGCAGGAGGTCTAGGTTTGACTGTATATGTTGCGTTAGGCAGACTAGATATTGGTTCCGCTGTAATTGGCGGTACAGGTATTGTCATTTTAGCTATTGTATTAGATAGAATAACTCAAAAGATAGTACCTCAAGATAATATCAAAACTAGGTAGTATAATTTATATTTCTTAGGATTTTCAAAAACTTATATCTGGGTTATTATTATATTATGTATGGAATAATTAAAAAATATATTAAAAAAAATACAGGCATACTTATACGATTAGATGATATAGCCGAAAATATGAATTGGGATCTAATGGAAAGATCTGAAAAGTTATTTAAAAAATATTCAATAAAACCGGTTTTAGGAGTAATACCTAAAAATGATGATAAAAGTCTTATGATTTATCCAAGAAAAAAAGACTTTTGGGACCGTGTGCGTAAATGGAGAGATGAAGGATGGGAAATTGCGATGCATGGATATTCACATGTTTATGATAAAAATTCTAAAAAAGATGATTATTTCAACTATGGGGGAGGTTCAGAATTTTTTGGACACACTCTAGAAAATCAAACTATTAAAATAAAAAATGGTTTAAAAAAATTTAGTGAAGAAAATATTAAAATAAGAACTTTTTTTGCTCCAAATCATACTTATGACAAGAATACTTTTTTAGCATTAAAAGATGCTGGTATTAAAGAAATAATTGATGGGTATGGTCTTTTTCCCTATGAAGAAAATGATATAAAATTTGTACCTCAACTTTTTCATAAAGTAATTTGTTTACCTTTTGGTATTCAATCTACCCAGATACATTTAAATTATTGGAAAAATAATGATTTTGACAAATTTGAAAAATTTGTCCAAAAAAACGCTGACAAGGTTATTAGTTATGATGAGGCTCTAATTAAAACTAGAAACGACTTTTTCAGCAATGTTCTAAAACAAGCATCTAGAAGTTTACTTCGTATAAAACGTATATTTTAGTGTTTTTTTAAATACAATTTAAAGGTGTGACATTTATGCAATTGATAATCATTATCATTGACTTGCGAATAGTTATCATTATTAATAAGCAAAAATAAACTAACTAGAAAGAAGAATTATGAAAAAAGTTATAGGGATATTTTTATTTCTTTTTTGCTTTAACACATTAAACGCAAATGAAGTAAACATATTTAGTGCAAGACATTATGATTCTGATGTTCAATTATATGAAAAATTTACTGCTAAAACTGGAATTAAAGTTAATGTAGTATCTGGAAAGTCAGGAGCATTAGAAAAAAGAATAATAGAAGAAGGGTCTGACAGCAAAGCAGATTTATATATAACAGCTGATGCTGGAAGGTTAGGAGCATTTAAAGCTAAAGGTATGCTCCAGGGTGGTTTAACTACTGCAGCAATAAAATCAGCGGTACCAAGTAACTTTAGAACATCTCAGTGGGTAGGAATAGCAAAAAGAGCAAGGATAGTTTACTTTGCTCCTGAAAGAGTTTCTGGCGCTGAACTTGCAGGTTTAACTTATGAAAGTTTAGCTGATCCCAAATGGAAAGGTAGAGTAGTAATTAGAAAATCTAACAATATCTACAATCAGTCACTTGTAGCTTCTTTAATAAAAAATAACGGAAAAGGTGCTACCGCAGAATGGGCTAAAGGAGTTGTTTCTAATATGGCAAGAACCCCAAAAGGGAATGATAGAGCGCAAATACTAGCTGTAGCTGCTGGAGAAGCTGATATTGCAGTAGCTAATACTTACTATTTAGCACTAATGTTATCAGGAAAAAAAGGAGCAGAACAACAAGCTGCTGCTAAAAAAGTAAAACCTTTCTTTCCAAATCAAGATGATAGAGGAACTCACATGAACATTAGCGGTGCTGGTCTCGTTAAAGGGGCACCTAATAAAGCTAATGCAATTAAATTAGTAGAGTTTTTATTAAGTGAAGAAGCACAAAATCACATAGTAAATAACACTTTTGAGTACCCTATGATTGCAAATGTTTCACCTCATTCATTAGTAGTAAACATGGGGCTAGACTTTAAACAAGATCTAAAAACTAAAGTTGTAAATTACGGTAAAAGACAAGCTGATGCTTTAGAAGTAATGACAGCTGCAGGTTGGAAATAATATTGTTTGTTAATTAGCAATATGAGGAGAACATCCAAAAAAGAAATTAACTTGAATAAGTTAAAAACTGGATGTTCTCCTTGCAAAAAAGAAGCTCAATTTATGCAAAGAAAAATTGCAAACAGACAAATTTCTGAAATGAAAATAATAGAGATTAAAAGGATAGTTTCTTCAATGTTTAAAAGAAATTAAAAAATGTTTTTAAAAAATTTAAGTTTTAATTCTTTTAACTCTTTCTCAAAGATAAATTTTTGGTATGTCTTTTCCTTAGCAGTTACTTTATTTGTTTTATTTCCGATTTTAACTGTATTTTCAAGTTTTTTTAGTACAACAAGTGAGTATATGGTCTTGTTAAAACAAACTTTTCTTAAAGACTATATTATTAATTCAACAGTCATATTAGTCGGAGTTTTATTTTTGACCTTTGTTTTTGGTGTAGCTTCAGCATATTTTGTTTCATTTTATAATTTCTGGGGAGTAAATTTTTTTAAATGGTCTTTAATATTGTCATTTGCTGTACCAGCTTATATTTATGCTTACTCATTAACAGCTTTTTTCGAAAATTATGGTTCTTTATACGCTCTACTAACTTGGATTTTTGGCGAAGCTAACTATAACAAATATATACCTAAATTTGACGGAATATTTGGAGCTATAATTTCAATGTCATTTTCACTGTTTGGTTATGTTTATGTTCTTACAAGAGCATCGTTTTATCAGCAATCAAACAATCTTATTGAGGTGAGTAAAAATTTAGGTTTATCTGTTAGAGAAAGTTTTTTTAAAATTATTTTACCATCAGCAAGACCTGCAATAGTAGCTGGACTTTCCTTAGTGGCGATGGAATGTTTATCTGATTTTGGCACAGTTTCATTTTTTAGCGTTTCAACACTCACAACAGGAATTTACAATTCATGGTTGGCTTTCGATGATTTAAATACAGCTAATCAACTCTCATTCATTCTTCTTATAATTATTTTATTTCTTTTCTTTCTAGAAAATTATTCAAGAGGTGGAGCTAAATATCATCAAAATTCTAACAGTGGCTTTAGAAAAATTCCAAAAATAGAAATGAAACATACAAATTCTTTTTTAGTAGCTAGTTTTTGCTTTATATTATTCTTTTTAAGTTTTATTTTTCCTCTATCACAGATGCTTTATTGGACTTTAAAATTCCCTAAGTATTTTCACGATCTAAATATAATTTCTTTAAACTTAAATACCTTGTTGCTTGTTTTTTTCGCTAGCTTAGTTCTTATAGGTTTTGCTTTTTTAATAAATTTTGGTAATAGAATTTCAAAAAGTAAATTTCTTGATAGTTTAAGTTTATTTTCTATTTCAGGTTATGCTATTCCAGGAGTAATATTAGCAGTAGCTTTTATAACTTTTTTTTCTTGGTTAAGTGATAATCTAGTAGAGTCTTTTGGATTTATAAGTATAAAAAAAATATTTATAGGATCAATACTGGGGTTAATAGCTGCTTACTTTATTAGATTTTATTCTTTAGCTTTCAACGGCATTAAATCAAGTTACTTAAAAATTAATCATTCTATCGATGAAAGTTCTTATTTGTTAGGTTACTCAAAATTTAGAACCTTTAGAAAAATTCACTTTCCTCACTTGAGAAACAGTATTTTTTTAATAGGAATATTAATTGCAATAGAAATTATTAAAGAACTTCCCATTACACTTATTTTGAGGCCATTTAATTTTGAAACTTTTGCTACTACAGCATATGCGTATGCTGCACAAGATTTGTTAGAGGCAGCTGCGGTTCCATCATTATTTCTTATATTTTGGGCTGGATTATTAATATTTTTTACATCTAAACATATACTTTCAGAAAAATAATATTATATTAAATAATATGTCTAATAATTTTTTGGAGATTAATAATGCCACTTTTGTAGCTAGTAAGATAAATAAAGTTATAGATTTTAATCTAAATATTAAAAATGAAGGTGAAATAATTTGTCTACTTGGTCCATCAGGAATAGGGAAAACAACAATTTTAAGATCTATAGCTGGTTTGCAGAATATATCTAAAGGAAGTATTTATTTAAAAGGCAAAGTAATTTCTTCAGAGAATGATCACCTTGAACCTGAAAAACGAAATATTGCTCTTTCTTTTCAAGACAATAGTTTGTTTCCTCATTATACTATTTTAGAAAATATCAATTTTGGCGCTAAACGAAATAAAAATTCAAAGTACCAATTTGATGTAAAAAATTTAATTGAAATTTTACATCTAGAAGGCTTAGAAAATAAATATCCTCACCAAATAAGCGCTGGTGAAGCTCAAAGAGTGTCTTTAGCTAGATCTTTAATGTCAAAACCTGATTTATTGTTGCTAGATGAGCCATTTTCTAATATCGATCAAAGTCTAAAAGTCGAATTACAACAAAATATAAAAAAAATTTTAAAAGATAAAAAAATTACTACAATCATGGTTACTCATGACTCCTACGAAGCTTTTTATATGGCTGATTATTGTGGACTTCTTTTAAGCCAAACTATGAAACAATATGATACTCCATACAATATTTATCATTATCCCAATTCAATAGAGGTAGTAAACTTCTTAAATAGAGGAATATTAGTTGATGCCAAAGTTTTAGATGAAAAAAGCGTTCAACATCCATGTTTAGGAGTGATAAAAGGAAATTTTGTAAAAAAATACCCCAAAGGATCTAATGTAAAACTTTTGGTACAACCAGAAGATTTAGAACATGACGATAAAAGCAATCTTCAATTAGAAATTGTTGATAGAAAATTTAGAGGAACAAATTTTATTTATACACTAAAAACCAAAAATAATGATTTAATACCTGTTTTTGTACATTCTCACCATATTCATCAACATGAAGTAGAAGAAAAATTTGGAGTTAAGACTCCAATTTATATTGATCATTTGGTATGTTTTTAAATAAATATAATCTTTCAATATGCGCCCTTAGCTCAGTTGGATAGAGCATCGGTTTTCTAAACCGAGGGTCGTAGGTTCGAATCCTTCAGGGCGCGCCATGTAAAGGTTGTATAAACTTACATATTGTTTATTTTTTTTTTTATTACTAGATATTGTGTGAGATCATGAAATTGTGACTACTTGATCTAAAGCCATAATTAATAAATAATCTAATTATATTCTTTGAAAAATATTTCAAAGTATTGTTAACAATAAAAATGGGGAACCATAACTATGATTAAAACTATAAAAAGTTTGGTTTTATTATTTAGTGCTTCTTTACTGTTGTTTGCTTGTGCACAACAAGGAGGTGGCTCTGGTAAAAAATCAAAAACTTTAGAAAACACTAAGAAAGCTGGTTTTGTAAAATGTGGAGTTTCACAAGGACTTCCAGGTTTTTCAAATGCTGATGCATCAGGAAACTGGACTGGTATAGATGTAGATGTTTGCAGAGCAGTTGCAGCGGCAACATTAGGCGATGCTGACAAAGTAAAATACTTTCCATTAAGTGCTAAAGAAAGATTTACAGCATTAACTTCAGGAGAAATTGATGTTCTTTCTAGAAACACTACTTGGACATTATCAAGAGACGCTGATATCGGATTAACATTTGTTGGCGTAAACTTTTACGATGGACAAGGTTTTATGGTTAGAAAAAACTCTGGTATAACTTCTACAAGTCAATTTAAAAGCGGTATATCTGCCTGTACAAACATTGGTACAACGACAGAGTTAAACATGAGAGACTTCTTTAATTCAAAAGGAATATCTTATGAGCCTGTAGCTTTTGAAAAAGCTGACGAAGTAGTAGCTGCTTATGATGCTGGTAGATGTGATACTTACACTACAGATAAATCTGGTTTAGCTGCACAAAGAACTAAAATGAAAGACCCAAATGCTCATATAGTTTTACCTGAAACGATATCAAAAGAGCCTTTAGGCCCTGTTGTTCGTCAAGGTGATTCTGTTTGGGAAGATATAGTTCGTTGGTCACTAAATACTATGATTGAAGCTGAAGAGTATGGAATAACTTCTTCAAACGCAGACTCAATGAAAGATAACGAAAATCCACAAATCAAAAGACTTGTTGGATCTGAGGGAGAACTTGGAGCTGCTTTTGGTTTAGATAATGAGTGGAGTTTAAGGATTATCAAACAAGTAGGTAATTACGGTGAAAGC
>MDSV01112218.1_pt1 | contig 11675 bp, 10 predicted proteins | sample 810851 | NCBI WGS metagenome assembly MDSV01 (sample SAMN05326640, study PRJNA326480) | marine metagenome | isolation source: seawater | place: Atlantic Ocean: North East | collected 2012 | reverse complement strand
TTCAATTCTTAAAGGGTTAATAACTGGTTCAGTAAAGGGTGGAATGACCGTAGATGTTCAGGGCATTAAAGCATTCCTTCCAGGATCTCTAGCTGAAGTTATTCCAACAAAAGATTTAGAACATCTCGTTGGTAACTATGAAGAATTCAAAGTTATAAAATTAGATAAAGACAAGAATAATGTAGTCCTCTCAAGAAAAGCAGTACTTCAAGAAGCTAACTCTGAAGAAAGGGAGAAATTACTTTCTACTCTTGCTGAAGGGCAGGTTATACAAGGAGTTGTTAAGAACTTAACGGACTATGGTGCTTTTGTTGATCTAGGAGGAATAGATGGTCTTCTTCACATCACTGATATCTCTTGGAGCAGAATTAATCATCCTTCAGAGGCAATTAAAATTGGCGAGAAACTTGACGTGAAAATAATTAAGTATGATGCTGAAGAAAAAAAGGTTTCTCTTGGCATCAAACAATTAATTGATGATCCTTGGGTAGGAATAGAATCAAAATTCCCCCTCAATACCTCCGTCATGGCCACGGTAACCAATCTAACTGATTATGGTTTTTTCGCTGAGATCGAACAAGGTGTTGAAGGTTTAGTTCACGTATCTGAGATTGACTGGACAAATAAAAATATCCATCCTTCAAAAGTCGTTCAGTTGAAAGATCAGGTAGAAGTAATGATCTTGGAAGTAGATGAAGAGAAGAGAAGAATTTCTTTAGGATTGAAGCAATTAACTGAGAATCCTTGGCAGGTCTTCGAACATACACACAAAGAAGGAGATAGAGTTTCGGGTGCCATTAAATCTATTACAGACTTTGGAGTCTTCATTGAATTACAAGGAGGAATCGACGGACTTGTTCATCTATCTGATATTTCTTGGGATGAAAGTGAAGAGTCGGTAAGATCTCTAAATAAAGGTGATCTAGTTGAAGCTTTAGTTTTGTCAATTGAAGCAGATAGAGAAAGAATTTCACTAGGGATGAAGCAGCTAGTTTCTGACTCTTTCGGAGATTATGCTGAGTCCAATAAAAAAGGCTCTCGGGTGAAAGCTACTATCATTGGTTATTCAGACGACAGAGTGGATTTAGAGCTTAACAATGACATAAGAGGATATCTTCCAATGAAAGACTATACAAATTCAATGTCAGAAACACCACTAGAAGAAGGTGCTGAAATTGAAGTAGTCATAGCTAATATTAATAGAAAAGATAGAGAAATAATCTTGTCTCTTAGAGCTTTAGAAAAACAAGAAGAAAAAAGTGCTCTTAAAGACAACGCTCTGAAGAATAAAGAAATAGAAGAAGCTACGAAATCAAATATCGGAGATCTTATAAAAGCTGAAATGCAAGATACCGATAAAGAAGATGAATAAATCTGATTTAGTAAATATTTTATCGAATAAATTGGATTCATTCGTGACAGAAGATATTGAGAAATCAGTAAATTCTATACTCGAATTAATTTCTGCATCATTAAGCCAGAACCGAAGAGTCGAATTGAGAAATTTCGGCACTTTTTCAGTTAGATCTAGAGATGAGCGTTTATCAAGAAATCCCAAAACAGGTACTTCTGTACTTGTTGAGGCCAAACATCACCCTTATTTCCGAGCATCTAAAAATTTAAAGGAATCTTTAAACAAATAAAAAAGAAGAACTTTTATAGTATCCTATATCAAACACTAAATGTCAGTGGTATTGAAGTTCTGTTAATAAAACTTTCGAATATTTACTTTATTAAGTATTCTGGATTATAAAAGGTTGGTTAACTAAAGTATTGAAAATGGGTTTCTTGACTATACTATTACTTATATTCCTTGCTATATTCGGGATTTACCTCTATGTCTTTTTAATACTCAATCAGAAAATTGTTTCCGTAGATTTACTTTTTTTTGATTTAGATATTGAGAGTGGTCAAATTATCTTATTCTCAATATTAATTGGCATACTGATTGCAATAATTCTAGAGATGCTTTTCTTTTCCTCTAAGAGGAGAAAAAAAGATGAATGATTTTAGAAAAGATATTCATCAAAAGTTATTATTTCTCGGAAGAGAAATTAAAGATACTCATATTTCGGAACTAAATAACCAAAACGGTTATAAAGAGAATATTATCAAAAGTGATTTATTAACTTTTGATTATTCTAAACAAAGAATTAATAAAGAAGTTTTAAATTACCTTTTACAGATACCTGATTTAATAAATCTTAAAGAGGATTTAAATTTGTTATTTAAAGGAGAAATTAATAATCCTTCCGAAGAAAGGACTGTCAGTCATACACTTTATAGGAATAGAGTATCTACTGATGGTTTTGAACTTATATTTAATGAAAGAGAGAGAATTAAATCTTTCTTAGATCAAAAGTATCTCGATTTTCCCTACAAAAACTTAATTTGCATAAGTATTGGAGGTTCAAGATTGGGCCCAGAACTTCTAAATGAATTTCAGTATTCAGGCGGACTCATAAACATATATTTCTGTTCCAGCTATGATTTGCATGAGTTAAAAGATGCTCTCCGTAAATGCGATCAGAGTGAGACTATAGTCTTTACCTCTTCAAAATCATTTCAGACTTCTGAGATTTTAAAAAATTTGGATTACGTTAAGTCGTGGTTTGCTGAAAAATCTGACATTCTTCTAGAAAACCATCTTTATGGCATTTCAGCTAACTCATCTGCAATGACTGCTTGCGGTATTAAGGAAACTAATCAGTTCCTTCTCGAGGACTCCTTGGGCGGAAGATTCTCAATATGGTCTTCAATAAGCTTACCTGCGTTCGTTAATAGCAGCCATGATCATTACTTAGAGTTTCTCGAAGGAGCATATTTAGCTGATGAATATACCAATAAAGAACCTTGGGACACCAATATATCAGTAATGATGGCCTTATTGAGTGTCTGGAATACTAATGCACTAGATATTAATAATCATGGTATTTTTACTTATGATTTCAGATTGCGCTCTTTAACAAAATATCTCGCTCAATTATCCATGGAGAGCAATGGAAAATCTGTAAATTTTGACTCATATGTTACGCCTTTTTTAACAGCTCCATTAATTTGGGGAGGTTATGGAATTGAGAATCAACATTCAACATTTCAATGGTTAATGCAAGGAAAAACAGAAACCGCATGTGACTTCATTGGAATAAATAACTCTAACAACCAGGCAGTAGATTCTTATGAAATGCTTTTATCACAGGTTTTAGCAATGTCCTATGGTTACGTTGACAAAACTAATCCATTCAAATCTGTTAAGGGAAATAATCCCTGTTCTATCTTACAATTAGATAATCTAGACCTTAAGAGTTTGGGTTTCATGTTGGCCCTATACGAGCATAAGATATTTATTGAAGCTCTAATATTAGGTATCGACCCCTTTGATCAATGGGGGGTTCAGTTAGGAAAGACATTATCTGCCAATGCTAAAAGCGATCAAGCATTCTTGAAAGGTTACTTTTCTTCAAGTGTACTTCCTAAATCCTAGTTTATAATCCGCATATGAACTCTAAGAGATTTAGACCAATTATTTTGGCCGGAGGATCAGGTAAGAGATTATGGCCACTCTCAACCAAGGAACGACCAAAGCAGTTCATTCCATTATTTGGAGATTTATCGCTTTTTGATTTAACTCTTCAAAGGGTCAACAACCGTGACCTTTTTAAAAAGCCTATCATTGTAACCTCTGAAGAATATTTAAATTTGGTTGAGGAGTCTCTATCTAAAACAGGTTTAAACGTAGAAACGGTTTTTTTAGAACCGGAATCAAAAAATACTTTTTCTGCTTTAGTTCTGCCTATACTGGCAGCCATTAAAAAAAAGGAAGTTGAAAGATATATGGTCATGCCATCTGATCATTACATCCAGTTCAATAAATCTTTTTATGAAACTTGTACAAATGTTCAAAACCAATTTAAATCAGAAGCTTTGACATTATTCGGAATTACACCCAATAGCCCTTCAACCGAATATGGTTATATTTCTGCAATTCCTTCTAATAATAATCTCAAAAGGGTTAAATCTTTTACAGAGAAGCCCGCTCTTGAAAAAGCTAAACTTTTGGTAAAGCAGCCAGATACTTTGTGGAATTCTGGCATATTTTGTTTTTATGGAAGCTGGCTAAGTGAATCAGTTCAAGCAAAAAATCCAGATATGTTTTCCCTTATGCTTGATCTAATTCCTACTGAAGACCTTAATCAATTGTATTTTTATCCAGACAAGGAGAAATTTTCAAAACTTGACAACATATCCTTTGATAAAGCATTTGTTGAATCAAATTTACAGAATTTTGTGGCAATCCTAGATGCTGGATGGACTGATCTAGGGTCATGGCATTCTTTAAGCAATTTACAGAAGAATCCAGACCACGGTCTTACTCTATATACTGAAGGCAATTACCCAAGGACTAACAAGCCATGGGGTTATTTTGAGGTACTTTTGGAAACAGAGTTTTCTAAGGTAAAAATCTTGTCAATAGATTCAAATCAGATGCTATCTATGCAGATGCATGAGCACAGATCTGAAACTTGGTATATAACTCAAGGTATTGCAACAGTAACGTTAGAAAATCAAATTTTAGAGTTACATCCTGGTGAATCGATAGTAATTCACAAGAAAGAAAAACATAGAGTACAAAACTTTGGTGACGAAGTTTTAGAAATTATAGAAATTCAGACAGGAACATATTTTGGTGAAGATGATATCATTAGATTCGAAGACATTTATGGAAGAAAAGATTTCCACTGAATCTACTTACTCCATACCTGTTTCAGATAAAGAGATAAGAGATTTTATTGAACAAATTCCGAAGACTCCTGGCGTTTATAAGTTTTTAGATAAATCCAAGACTCCTCTCTATATAGGTAAGGCAAAATTTCTTAACAAGAGGGTAGCCTCTTATTTTAGAAAATCTTCTAAATCAAAAAAAACAGAAAAATTACTCAAGCAAGCTAAATTCATAGAGTTTGCACTGACAAATACTGAGCTTGAATCACTTCTTCATGAGCAATACTTGATCAAAGATTTAAAACCAAAATTTAATGTTCAGTTTAAGGATGATAAAGGTTATCCCTGGATTAAGATTGAATCCAAAAAAAAATTTCCAGCTGCAAAATCTTTCTTAGGAAAAAAATTAGAAAATGGAAAGTTTTTCGGACCTTTTCCTAATTCATATGCAGTCAAGGATGCTGTAAAACTTATCCAAAAGACTTTTAAGTTAAGAAATTGCTCAGATGCATATTTTAGAAATAGAACAAGACCCTGTCTTCAGTATGAGATCGGAAGATGTTCAGCTCCATGCATTGGCTTGATAAGCGAAGAAGAATATTCAGAGGAAGTTTCAAGAGCAGAACTCTTGCTTGAAGGGAAGTCGCAAGATCTCATAGAAAATTTCTATATTGCGATGGATGAATTTTCTCAAAATAAAAATTACGAGAAAGCTGCAATATACAGAGACAGGATTTCTGGTTTACGTGATATACAAAGATCTCAAAGCATAGCCGGTTTTAATCATAGTAGAGATGCCATTTATATATCTTTTTCCTCAAATAAAGTAAAAATCGGGGTTACTTCAGTTAATCAAGGCTGGGTTACTGGACACAAAAATTTCTCACAAACAGACGGTTTTGAAGGTAAAGATATTCTAGAAAATTTTATAATTCAAAATTATTTAACTCATGGAGAGTGCCCAAGTTTCTTAGTTACCTGTCAAAATTTGGAGAACAAAGATATTCTGGAAGAAGCTCTATCAGCAAGATGCTCGAAGAAAATTACAATCATTACTAGACCTGGAAAAAAGGATAAAGGCCTTCTGGATGTCTGTAAAGCAAATACAGAATATGTACTGAGAAAGAATAAACTAGACAATTATATAAATCTTAAATTTTTAGAACTAAAGAAAGGTCTAAAGCTTAGAAACAATCTAGATTCAATAGAATCCTATGATATTAGCCACCTCGCAGGTAAAAACGCCATCGCAGGCTGTGTAGTTTATTCAGCTCAAGGTAAGGCCACCGAACTATATAGGTCATACAACATTAGCAAACCCAATTGGGGAAATGATGTAGGGTCAATGACTGAATTGATAAAAAGAAGGTTTGGTAATCTCAACTCACATAAGTTACCGGACCTAATTATTATTGACGGTGGAAAAACACACCTAAAAAAAGTTTTAAACAAGTTTCAAGACTTAAATATTCATGATGTCAATGTCATTTCTATCTCCAAGGGGGTCAGAAGAAAAGCTGCTTTCGATACTATTCACTTTTCTAATGGTGAAAGTACCAAGATTGATCAAAGTTCTATATTTCATCAATTTATTCAAGAGATTAGAGATGAAACTCACAGATATACCATAACGATTCAGAAGAAAAAAATGAGAAAAACATCTATTCGCTCTTCTCTTGATAGTCTTTCTGGAGTGGGAAATATTAGGAAAAAACAATTATTGAGATATTTTGGATCTTTGGAGCAAATTAAAAGAGCAAGCATTGCTGATTTGTGCAAGGTTTCGGGCATTGGTAAAAATACAGCAGAATCAATCTATAAAGAAATACACGTTCAATAAATATGGCAAACTACATAACAATATTAAGAATATTTCTTATATTTCCAGTCATTCTCTTGGCATCATCAGATTCAAATCCTAATAACTGGATAGCTTTAGTGCTTTTTGTTTTTGCAGGTATTACTGATCAATTAGATGGATATATCGCTCGTAAAACTGGCTCTACAAGCAATTTGGGAGCTTTATTGGATTTGGTGGCAGATAAGCTCTTGATCATTATTGCGCTCTTTTACTTTATTTCTCATGCAAGTGATCTTCTATTAATAATCCCTTCCTTAATTATCATAGTTAGAGAAATAGTCATTTCTTCATTTAGACAATTTTTGGCAGAAGCAGAAGGCAAGAATCCTATTAAAGTTTCTTTCCTTGCTAAAAGTAAGACCACATTACAAATCTTCGCTGTATCTTTCTTGATAATCTCACCAAACTTCGGACAGCCTTTTTTCTTTATAACAATTTTCCTTTTTTGGCTTGCAGCTTATGTATCTATTCATAGCTTGTGTGGATATATAAAAACTTATCAAAATCTTATTAAATAGCTGGTCTATTATTTTCAGTTACTTAGAATACCATCTAAGGCTGAGTAGCAAAGTGGTTATGCAGCGGATTGCAAATCCGTCTACGCCGGTTCGATTCCGACCTCAGCCTCAATTTATTTTTATGGAAAAGTTTCAGACAGAATGTCTCGTCCTTGGAGGAGGCGTATCAGGAATATCAATTGCGGCAAGATTGAGTCGAAATAATGATTGTATTCTAATTGAGCAGAATAATGCTCTAGGTCAAGAAACTTCTAGTAGAAACTCCGAAGTAATCCATGCAGGCATTTATTATAAAAAAAATAGCCTTCGATCTAGACTTTGTATTGAAGGAAAAGAAATCCTCTATAAATACTTAAACGAACGAAAAATCGATCACCTCCAATGCGGTAAGTTCATTTTATCCTCTTCAAAAGATGAGTCAGAAAAGTTACATAAAATTAAAGAGAATGCTGCTGAATGCGGAGTAAAAGATCTAACTTTTAAAAATAAGGCCATATTTGATTATTCTTTTTTGTCTTATAAGGACTATCTATATTCCCCATCAACAGGCATTTTCGATAGTCACTCTTATATTAGATCACTAGAGAATGATTTTACAGACAATAGTGGAGTTGTACTCTTAGGGAATCAGGTCCGTTCAGTCTCTATCGAGAATGATGCATTTAATATTGAAATAGCTGATCTTAATAATAAAATTAGTTTTACTATAGAGACCAAACGATTAATTAATTGTTTAGGTATCAATGCAATAAAGCTTTCAAATACCATACATTGCAAAGAAAGGCATAAATTAAAATTATTGAAGGGTGAATACTATACATACAGCGGTAAAGAGAAGTTATCACATCTCATATATCCTATACCTAGAGAACATAGCTTAGGAACACATGCTACTATTGATCTAGGCAAAGGTATCAAGTTTGGCCCTTCAGCATACGATGTTGATAAAGTAGATTATTCTATATCAGACCATCAAAAGCCTCTTTTTATTGAATCTATAAGATCTTACTGGCCTTCTATAGACTCAGATAGTCTTAGTCCAAGTTATTCAGGAATAAGGCCGTTAATTGAAAACGAAGATGATTTTGTAATAGAAGCCACTAACTTCAATGAAAATATCCTTGTAGATGTGTTGGGTTATTCTTCTCCTGGACTTACGTCTTCTTTAGCTACAGCTAGTTATGTAGAGAACTTACTAAGTAAATTTTAAAGATTTATTTAGTAATTAGAATATAATACTTTTGTCGCCCGGGTGGTGGAATTGGTAGACACAAGGGACTTAAAATCCCTCGAAGGAAACTTCGTGCCGGTTCGAGTCCGGCCCCGGGCACCAAATTTTTTATATATGAACACAAATTTTGAAAAAGATCACGCTTCTCTTGATTTGATTGCATTTATGCATCATATCCAAAAAAAGAGGTTACTATTGATCTATACAACTTCTTTTTTTCTTTTCTTGTCTACTTTTTATGCATTCTTCCAACCGGATATTTATAAGTCTGAGGCAATTCTGGCTCCTGTAGCAACTCAAGACTCTGAAAGTTTAGGCTTAGGTAGTAGTTTTTCAAAGCTTGCTGGTATAAGTGGCCCAGCTGAGAAACTTCCAAGATACATATTGGCAAGTAAAGTGATTACTTCTAAAAATTTTTTTAAAGAACTTTATCAAGATGATCTATTCTTAGCTTATGTCATGGCGTTTGATAGTTATGACAGCCAAGCAAAAAAAAATATCTTTCTGAATAATAAATTTAATGAAGACAAGCTCAGCTGGTCTATCGGTAAACCTTCATTTGAAGAGTCTTATGAGTCATTTACTGAAAATAATCTAAACATTGATGTGGATGATGAATGGGGGATAACTACAATCCAGATGAGACATCAGTCACCAGATATAGCCTTTGATATGCTCAATAAAGTTCTTGAAAAGCTCAATAATTATATAGTTAGAGATGAAATGCAGATCTCAAAGAGGAAATTTGAATTTCTAGAAAATAAAATATCTACAACTAATAATAAGGCTGTCAGAGAAATATTTTCTTTATCTGCCGAAAAGGAATTACAAAATATTGTTTCTTTAGAAACGCAAGAAGACTATATATATAGAACTTTAGATTCTCCAATGACTCCGGAAGTCAAGTCCGGACCAAATAGAATTATAATTATATTAATTGGCCTATTTATTGGTTTGATATTTTCATTAATTTACATATTTATGGGACTAATCTTTAATAAAAAAAATTAGATTAATATGCTCTTGAGCCCTGGTTGGGAAAAATATGAAATTCAAAGATTCTAAGATTGAAATCCTTTCAAAAGGAAATAATAAATTAATTAAACTACTCTTTTGTATCTAAATTAGTCCTGCACTCACGAAAACATTATTATTTAGGAACAAAATAGATTAGTAGCTTTTATTTACTATATCCTCTAATTGGATGATAATGGCGGCTTTAAACTACTATAAGCACATGATAAATTCTCAAGAAGAAAAATGGCTAGTCGAATACTTCGATTTATATAAAGATACAATCTTTGATAAAGATATAAATGCTAATTTATTAGATGTAAAAGCTTTGTGGGAAAATGCCAATAAAGCAGGAAGAAAGGTCATTTTCTGTGGTAACGGAGGTAGCGCCGCAATGGCAAGTCACTGTTCTGTAGATTTAACAAAAAATGCTGGTGTAAGGGCTATAAACTTCAATGAAGCTGATTTGATTACATGCTTCGCCAACGATTATGGCTACGAACAATGGACTCAAAAGGCTCTAGAGTTTTATGCTGATGATGGCGATATAGTAGTGCTAATAAGTTCAAGCGGAAACTCTCAAAACATTGTTAATGCAGCAAATTATGCTAAAAAAAGAGGCCTTGATCTTGTAACCCTTTCAGGGTTCGATAAAGAGAATAAACTTAATCAAATTGATGCAGTTAACTTATGGGTTAATAGTAAGGCCTACAATATTATTGAGATGACACACCACATTTGGTTGCTAGCTATAGTTGATTTAATAATAGGTGATTCTGAATATAGCGCCTAAACCCTTTTTATGGAAAAAAAAATACGTTTAAATCTTGGATGTGGTGGTAGACCACTACTTGATTACATTAATGTAGATATGGATACCTTAGAAGATCTACGAAGGCGATATCCAAATCAAGAATTTTCTGATGATCTTGTGATTGAACAATTTGATATCTTTAATCTGCCCTATGAAGACAATTCTGTTGATGAAATTAGATCAGATGCCATGGTTGAACATCTTCCTTTTGTAGATGAACCAAAGTTCTTCTTTGAAGTGGAAAGAGTCCTAAAACCAGGAGGCTTACTTTATATTTCAACGGTAGATTTTGAAGAGACAGTAAAACGATGGCTTAAAGCTGAAGATGACTGGAAAGATTTTTATAGAGATGATGACGAAGCAATTAGCCAGCAGCATTGGTTTGGAACATATACTTATGGTCATGAAAATAGATGGGGACAGCTCGTTGCTATTATTTACGGAGCTCAAAACAGCCCAGGAATGTTCCACACAAATTGCTACTCAGAAGGGAAGTTAAGAGCTATTGCCAGTCGTTTAAGTTTAAAAGTAACTAAATTTGAAAAATTTTTATGGAAGGGCGACAGAGATCCAATGATAGGAATAACTCTAACCAAGTAGCACACAATCTTCGTAAACATATCTACAATAAAAATTTAGATGATTTTCCCCTCAACTACAGTTGTAATACTTTCAAAAGGTAATGAGAAAGAAGTTAGACAGCTGTTATTATATTTAAGTGAAGTATGTCCAGAGGATCATTTTATTTTGGCCGATGGAGATGAAAAAAAAGACTTAGAATATTTTGTTAACGATTTACAATTTAAGAATCTCACTTATTTCCATTCTCCTGACATAGATCTTTATAATTTTTATTCCAAAATAAAAAAAGCCCTAGAATATGTATCTACTGATTATGTCATGCTAGCTGATACTGATGATTTTATATTACCTAATGGTTTGAAAAAGTTAGAAAATTTTCTTGATGAAAATATAGATTTTATAAGTGTAGGCACACAAATATCAGGCTTTAAAGTTACAAATAACAAGCCCTATTACTATGAGTATTTTACCTCTAACGAAAGGCATTTCTCAGAAGAAGACTCTGCTACAGATAGAATCATTAATAATGGAATGGAATCTTTAACCTACTATAACCTCTTTCGACTAAATTCCTTAAAGAACATGGTTAATTTCTTAGTCAGAATCAATCCCTCCTCCTTAGTCGCCTTTGAGCAGATTTTAAACTTAGGTGGTCTAATAGAGGGAAAACAGACAAAGATAAGAAGCGGGTCACACTATTTGAGGCAAGCTGACACCTCTCAATCTGGAGGGGGAGGGTTTGCAGGATTTCCAGCTCATATGGTAGACGGTAATTACACTGATGCAGTTCATTCAATTCGAAATTACATTCAAAAGATTGAAAATAAATCAATCGATCATCAAAAGGTCGACGATTATTTGAGAGATTATTTTATCAATTATATAACTAATAGATATAGAAATACGATTATAAGGAATTTTCTAGGATTCTTT
>MDSV01041314.1_pt1 | contig 11675 bp, 10 predicted proteins | sample 810851 | NCBI WGS metagenome assembly MDSV01 (sample SAMN05326640, study PRJNA326480) | marine metagenome | isolation source: seawater | place: Atlantic Ocean: North East | collected 2012 | reverse complement strand
TGTACGACAAATTTCTTTATTAACCTAACCGTCCACACTTCTCTTCTTAAAAATTTACAATTTAAAAAAGCTAAGATTTTCGTTGGAAAACCTAAAAACACCCCTAGCAATGTTTAGAATTTTTTACTTTGAGGTGAGCGCCCGTTATATTACAAAAGAAAGATAAATCAAGGCGTATATTGGCCTAAAAACCACGTAAAATAAGCACTTATATAGGCCTAATCGTTGCAAACATAAGATATTTTTTATAAAAAACAACCATGACGTTTAAAGACATTAACAGTTCAATATTTTCTATCTTTGGCAAAATTTTAAGTTTAAAAAAATACTTTCTTGTATTTCTCACAATTTTATTTTTATTTTTTTTATACAATTTTTTTAATGATGAGTTTATTCAAAATGAAAAATTAAAGACTAAAAATACAAATAGTTCTGTATTTACAAATAATTTTTCAAAATTAAAATCATATTTTTTAGAGAAATACCAAAGTCCTTATCAGCAGAATAAGTACATTATCCAAAATAATGACAGCATTGAAAAAATACTTGTAAAATATGATATAAAATACGGTGAAATAAAATCAATAGTTCAAGATCTAAAAGAAAAAAAATTATCTAATATTTATGCTGGAAGAGAAATGGAGATAGTGACTAAAAAAAATTTAGATGAGAAAAATAGCCTTATAAATGTTTTCTACCCAGTCTCAAATACTCTTTTTGTTCAAATCAGAAAAACTCCTAAAGGTTTTGAGGTAAAAAAAAATATAATTAGATTAACAAAAAAAGAGGTAATTCTTAAAAATACTATTCAGAGCAACCTTTATAGTTCCGCAATGAGAGCTGGGATCGAACCAAATATCATAATTGAGTTTGCAAGAATATTTGGTTTTGAAGTTGATTTTCAAAGAGATATTAGAAAGGAAGATTGGTTTGAAATTTATTATGAGAGATTTGTAGATGATAAAGGAGAAATAAAAGATACTGGCAAAATAATTTATGCATCAATGTTTGTAAACAATGAAGAGATTAGTTTATATAATTTTAAACACAAAGATGAAAGTGGATATTATGATGTTAGTGGAAAGAGTATTGTAAAGGCATTGATGAAAACTCCGATAAATGGAGCAAGACTTTCATCTTCATTTGGAAAAAGAAAACACCCTATATTAGGTTTTAATAAACAACACAACGGAACTGATTTTGCTGCACCAAAAGGGACTCCTATCATGGCATCAGGTAATGGAAAAGTTATTAGAGCTCGATGGTGTGGTGGTGGAGGTAATTGTGTAAAGATAAGACACAACTCATCCTACTCAACAGTGTACGCACATCTCTCAAAATTTGCTACGAGGGAAGGGAGAAGAGTTAAACAAGGAGAAATTATTGGATTTGTCGGATCTACGGGGATGTCCACAGGGCCCCATCTCCACTATGAAGTTCATTATAATGGAAAACCAATTAACTCTCAAAAGTTAAAATTACCGTCTGGAAAAATTTTAATGGGTAATGAGAGGAAAAAATTTGAGATAGAAAGAATTAAAATCGATTTAAAATTGTCTGAGCTTAGAGATAATTAATTTTGTGTTTCGTTAGTTTTAACCTCTTTTATATCTTCTTTAACTGAAACAACTTCTTTAGCTTTATCATTAATTTCACTTAATCTTCTGCTGTAATGGTCTGCATGCTGATAATAGTTTTCAGAAAGAATGGGATCTCCAGAACTCAAAGCATCTTTAGCTAGTTGTGTATATTTTTGTATCGCCTTTTCTAAATTATAAGGATTTTTAGCAGAACCATTTCTGTGAAAATGATTGCTTCCACCGCTGCCTTGAAAATAATTATTGTTGACTGAAGAATTGTTGTTATTTCTTCTTCTAAAATTATTTTTTTGTTGTCTCGGTCTAAATCTTCTTCTTTGATTATTCATATTTTAAAGCTTAATTCTCTAATACGCTTATTATACATCTAACATTGTCTTGATAATCTTTTACTAATAAAACTTTCCTAAAATTATTGGACTTTAAAATTTTTATAACTTTTAAATGTTGCCCATTGCCTATTTCTAAGGCAAGCATACCTTTTTTTTTTAAGATAGACTTAGATTTGTAGATAACTTTTTTAATCACGTCAAGCCCATCATTTCCCCCTTTAAGAGCTATTCTGGGTTCATATTTTTTTATGTCCTGTGGCAAGTTTTTTATTTGACTGCTTGTTAAATATGGAGGGTTAGAAACTATTAGATCAAATTTATTATTTAAAGTTTCATCTATAGATCTTTTATAAAATTTTGACCTTGTAGAAAGTCCTAATTTGTTTGCATTATTTTTTGCAACTTTTATAGCTTTATTAGAGATATCAATACCAATTCCTCTACTTTTTTGATTTTCTTTTAAAAGTGATAGTAATATACATCCAGATCCTGTTCCCGCATCCAGGATAAATGGTTTTTTACCATAAAAATATTTAGACGTTTTTTCAATCATTAATTCAGTTTCAGGCCTAGGGATTAATGTATCATTATTTACAAAAAATTTTTTACTCCAAAATTCCTTCTCCCTGAAAATATAAGCGATTGGTTCCTTTCTTGCTCTTCTAAGAAGAAGTTTATAAAAATTCTGAACTAATTCTTCTGATATATCTTTATTAAACTCAGTCAATATTTTTTCCCTGGGCTTGTTCAAAACATTAGACAAAATAAGTTCCGTATCTAATTGATAAGTTGAAACTAAATTTTGTTTCAAAATTTTATATCCTTTCTTTATTAGTTCATTAATTTGGGTCATTCTAAATTTTTAAGTTTTAAATCCTGTTCCCTTAACCTCAAACTCTCATTCATTTCCTCATGAACCTCTCCACCAAGAAATTCATCTAGTTTATGAAGAGTTAAATTTATTCTATGGTCAGTTACTCTTCCTTGTGGAAAATTATAAGTTCTTATCCTCTCAGATCTATCACCAGTACCAATTTGACTTTTTCTATTGCTTGATCTTTCTTTGTCCCTTTTATTTTTTTCTGCCTCATAAACTCTTGCTCTTAATATTTTAAGTGCTTTAGCCTTATTTTTATGTTGAGATTTTTCATCCTGTTGACTTACAACTACTCCTGAGGGAATATGTGTAATTCTAACTGCGCTGTCTGTTGTGTTTACAGATTGCCCACCAGGTCCTCCAGATCTAAACACATCTATTCTTAGATCAGACTCTTTAATTTGAATATCTACTTCCTCTGCTTCAGGTAACACAGCTACAGTCGCTGCAGATGTATGAACTCTACCTTGTGTTTCAGTGGATGGCACTCTTTGAACTCTATGAACTCCGGATTCATATTTAAGATAGGAATATATATTATTACCATTGACTAAAAAAATCACTTCTTTAAAACCACCTGCCTCACTCTTAGAAATGCTTATAATTTCCATTTTCCATTTTTTTTTAGAGCAAACTTTTTCGTACATTTTAAACAAATCAGAGCAAAATAGTGTCGCTTCTAACCCTCCAGTACCAGCTCTAATTTCTACTATAGCATTTTTTTTGTCGTCATCATCTTTGGGCAAAAGAAAAATTTTTAGTTTATTTTCATAATTTTCTTTAAGTTGTTTTAGTTCAATCAATTCTTTTTTTGCTAAAGCAATCATCTCTTTATCACTTTTACTGTCATTAATAATTTGATCTAGTTCTTTTTTGTTTTTTTCAAAATTTAAATATTCACGGGCTAATGTAATTATATTTTCTAAATCAGAATATTCTTTTGATTTTTTTGCATAATTTTTAGAGTCTACTTTTCCGCTTGAAAGTTCTTTTTCTAAAGAATTATGCTTATCGATAATCGCCTCAACTTTTTTAATAGGTATCATTTTTAATTGGAGTGTTTTACTTTTTCTTCAACTAATTGAATTACTTTATTTATGATATCTTTGCTGGGCACTTTAGTATGAGGTATTCCTGATAAATACAATAAATTATTATCTTGTCCACCGCCAGTAAGACCAACTTCTGTTTGCGCTGCTTCTCCTGGTCCATTAACTACGCAGCCTATAATCGATAAAGTTATAGGTTTTTTGATATGTGATAATTTCTCCTCCAATATTTTTACTGTATCAATAACAGGAAATGCCTGCCTAGCACATGAAGGACATGAAATAATTTGCACTCCTCTAGATCTAATATTTAAAGATTTTAAAATTTCATAACCAGCTTTTATTTCTTCAATTGGATCAGCTGATAAAGAAACTCTTATTGTGTCACCTATACCTTTCATCAAAAGCTGTCCTATACCTATTGATGATTTAATGCTTCCAGTCAATAAACTTCCTGCTTCTGTAATACCTAAATGCAGAGGATAATCACAAGCTTCAGATAATTTTTCATAGGATTTAATTGCTAAAAAAACATCAGAGGATTTGACGCTAATTTTAAAATTGTAAAAATTATTATCCTCGAACAATTTTACATTATACATAGCGCTTTCAACTAAAGCTTCAGGACATGGCTCTTTGTATTTTTCTAACAATGTTTTGTCCAAAGACCCGGCGTTAACTCCGATTCTTATTGAGCAGTCGTGGTCTTTAGCAGCTTTTACTACTTCCAAAACTCTTTCAGCTGAGCCAATGTTGCCTGGATTAATTCTTAAGCATTTTGCCCCATTCTTAGCAGCCTCTATAGCTCTTTTATAATGGAAATGAATATCAGCAACTAGCGGCACAGAAACTTCTTTTGAAATCTCTTTTAAGCTTAAAGTAGATTTTTCATCCGGACAAGAAACTCTTACTATATCTGCTCCAGCATCTTCCAACTGATTAATTTGATTTATTGTTGCTTTAATATCTGTAGTAAGGGTATTAGTCATAGATTGTACAGAGATAATTGAGTCACCGCCTATGTTTACTTTCCCAACATTAATCTTTTTCGTCTTTTTTCTTTTAATTATGCGATGAGGTCTAATTTCCATTTTAATCTAAATCAAAAATTGTATGCAGTTTTTTAACAGCTTTCAAAGTGTTTTTTTCTTCTATAATTGCAGATATTTTTATTTCAGAGGTAGAAATTGCCAAAATATTAATATTTTCATCAGCTAACGCTCTAAACATTTTAAATGTCACTCCTGGTGTGCTTACCATGCCTGCTCCAACAACTGAAATCTTTGAAACTTTATCATTGTGACTAAGATTTTTAAATTTGATTTTTTTATTAGATTTCAAGGTATTAAGAGTTTTTTCTAAATCATCCCTTTTAATTGTGAATGTTAAATCTGTAGTTTTTCCATCTAAAGAAATATTTTGAATAACCATGTCAACATTTATTTGATTTAATCCTAAAGGTTCAAATATATCTGCAGCAACTCCAGGTTTGTCTTCAACGGCTATTAATGTAATTTTTGCATCATCTTTAGAATAGGCCACTCCAGTCACAATTTTTGTGTAATCGATGCTCTCTTGAGTAAATATTTCTGTACCTTTCCGGTCAGTAAAAGTGGATCTTACTTGAAGAGGAATATCATACATCATTGCAGTTTGAACAGCTGACGGTTGCATAACTTTTGCGCCCAAAGATGAAAGCTCCAACATTTCCTCATATGAAATCTTTTCAATTTTTTTTGCTAATGGAATTTTGTTTGGATCAGTAGAGTGTACTCCATCAACATCTGTATAGATTTCACAACTATCAGTACCAAAAAGTTTTGCTAATGCTACTGCAGACGCATCTGAGCCTCCTCTACCAATGGTAGTAGTATCTCCATTTTTAGATATACCTTGAAAACCTGGCACAACCGCAACTCCTCCTTCAGATAAATAAGCGTTAATTTTTTCAACATTTAAATTTTCTATTCTGGAGTTAGTATGTTCTCCGGTCGTTAAAATAGGGATCTGCCAACTCATCCAAGATTTTGATTTTATGCCAAGTTCAATTAATGCACCGGACATTAGAGCACATGTAACTTGTTCGCCAGAGGATAAAAGAACATCTAACTCTCTTTTGTTAAATTTATTAGATATAGAATTAGATTGACTTATTAGCTCATTGGTTTTCCCTGCCATGGCAGAAACCACAACTATTATCTGATTTCCTCTAGAATATTCATTTTTTACGATATTTGCAGCATGAATTATTCTGTCTATTGAACCCAAAGAGGTTCCGCCAAATTTTAATACTTTTTTTGTCATACTAAGAGTTTAATATATAATTAATTAAGTTAAAAATAAGTTAATTAAGAAATAAATGACTACAATAAATAAGGAAGAAATTCAAAAGTTTTCAGTACTAGCTGATGAATGGTGGGATGTTGAGGGGAAATTCAAACCTCTTCATATGTTTAACCCAGCTAGAATTAAATACATTGTTGATATTTGCTCTGGACATTTCAAGGGTGATAAAAAATTACCTTTAAAAAATTTAAAAATTTTAGATATTGGTTGTGGTGGAGGTCTTATAAGTGAACCGATGTACAGACTTGGAGCCGATGTAACTGGTATAGATGCCTCTTTAAAAAATATCAAAGTAGCTAAAATTCACGCTAAGAAAAATAAATTTGATATTAAGTATTTAAACAAATCACCAGAGCAAATGGATAGTAATGAAAAATTTGATATTATTTTAAATCTTGAAGTAGTAGAGCATGTTGACAATTTAGATTTATATTTAAAATCATGTTTTAATCTTTTAAAGAAAGGTGGAATAATGTTTACAGCAACACTTAATAGAACATTTAGTTCATATATAAAAGCAATTATTGGCGCAGAATACGTTTTAAGATGGCTTCCGATAGGAACACATGATTGGAATAAATTTTTAAAACCCGAGGAACTAGAGAAAATGCTTAGTGAAATAGGATTTCATACAAAAGATCTTAGCGGTTTGAGCTTTAATCCATTTTTAAAAAATTGGAAAAAAACTAAAGACGTTTCGGTTAATTACATAATAACTGTCTCAAAAAACTAATTTTCTTTATCTTTAATCCATGGAACAGAAGTTAATTCGATGCCTTCATCCTTTAATTCTTCTCTTTCTTTGGGTGAAGCAGAGCCATAAATGTTATTATTTTTTCTTTTATCATAATATACATTTCTAACCTCTTGAGGAAATCTTTTGCCAACGTACTCAAAATTTTTTTCAACAAATTTTCTAATTTTTATAAGATCTTTTTTGATTTTAACAAATTCTTTATTTGATGACAAATTTTCTAATTCTTTTTTTGAAGATCCTACTATTTTTGGTGACATAATTGATTTTTCAATATTGTGAGATTTACAATAAATACATTTTATAAGTTTTTTCTTTTTTAATTTCTCAAATTCAATTGAATTTAAAAACCAGCTCTCAAACTCATGTTTATTTTTACATTTTAAAATATATTTAATCATTAGATAAAGGATAATTATTTAATTTAATTTTTCAATAGTCAATTTCTGTAGTTGGTATTTATATTGATATAGTCTTTGGTAAAATCGCAGGTAAAACATTCAAAAGTTTCATTGCCTTGATTTAAATCGATTTCGATAATTACAGAATCCCAATTCATATACTCTTTTAGTTTTTTTTCATCATAGGTTTCAGAAATTTTACCATCCTCAGCTACTACCATGCCACCAATTTTGATTATTAATTTTTCACTGTCAATTTTTTCTCCCGACTTACCAATACCCATTACAATTCTTCCCCAGTTTGGATCTTCTCCTGCAACTGCTGTTTTTACTAATGGAGAATTAGCTATTGAAAAACCAATTTTTTTTGCACTGGTGATTGACTTTGCATTTATGATTTTAACAGTTATAAATTTTTTGGCTCCCTCACCATCAACAACTATTTGTTTTGCTAAATTTAATGTAAGTTTTTTTAGAGCTGATTCAAACTTTTGAATAATGGGATCAGTTATATTTCTATTATGCCCAATTTTAACTTTCTTTGTAGAGAAAATGGCTATCAAATCATTAGTAGATTGATCATTGTCAACTGTAATAGCATTGAAAGAATTTTGAGCAACTCTTTTAAGTAATATCCTTAATATATTAGAAGGGATCTCGACATCTGTAAAAATAAATGAAAGCATGGTGGCTAAATTAGGAGCAATCATACCAGAACCTTTGGCTAAACCAGCTATTCTGATCATTTTATTTCCAACGGTAAATTCTTCATAAGCTAGTTTAGGTTTTGTATCTGTTGTCATAATAGCAGATGCTGTTTTTAACCAAATAAGTTTATTTTGATCCGGTCTTAATTTGTCTACAAGTTCTTGAACTCTTTGATTTATTTTATCAGCTGGAAATTTTTCACCAATAACACCAGTTGAAGCAAATAATATATCTTTTATTTTTACAGCTTCATTTACGCCCTCTTCACTTTGCGATTCTCTTAAAGTAAGTGTCTTTGATAAATTTTTTGCTATTTCATCTAAACTTTCTAAACCCTGGTTGCCTGTAAATGTATTTGCATTTTTTGTGTTAACAATTAATGCTTTAATTGATTTTTTGTTTGATTTTTGATTCCAAACTAATGACTCAGAGATTATGCTATTTGTAGTTTGAAGAGATGCATAATTTGCTCCCTCTTTAAAATAAAATAAAGACAAATCATCTCTGCCATTATTATATAAGTCAGCAGATACTGAGGATATCTCGAGACCGTCTATAGTTTTTAGTTCTTGAAACTCCCCCATTTTTGACATTTTTCTTTTATCATTGAGGAAATTTTTTAAATTTATTGTCATAAATGCTATTTTATTTGAAATATAAATACATATATAGAAGTATTAAAACTAAGTTATAAATCTATTAATATGAATTTACTAACAAAAACCCTTAATAAGATATTTAAAAGTGGCAATCAACAACAATTAGATAAAATAAAACCCCTAATCGTTCAGATCAATAATCAAGAGTCTCATATTAAATCCCTAAAAGACAATGAATTTAAAGAAAAGACTTATTTATTAAAAAAAAGTATTCAAGAAGGTAGGGATCTTAATTCCATAATTCCCGAAAGTTTTGCTTTAGTAAGAGAGGCTGCAAAGAGGGTTTTGGGAGAAAGACATTATGACGTTCAATTAGCTGGTGGAATAATTTTACATAATGGAAAAATAGCAGAGATGAAAACGGGTGAAGGAAAAACGCTCGTTTCTACTTTACCTGCCTATCTTAATTCATTAACTGGAAAAGGAGTTCACATAGTTACTGTGAATGATTATTTGGCAAAAAGAGACTCGGAATGGATGGGAAAAATATATTCTTTTTTGGGATTAAAAACAGGATGTATAGTTAATGCTTTGGAAGATAGTGAGAGAAAAATAAATTATGCTTACGATATTACTTATGCAACAAACAATGAACTAGGTTTTGACTATTTAAGAGATAATATGAAATATGAAATTTCTGAAATGGTACAAAGAGATTATAATTATTGTATTGTTGATGAGGTAGACAGTATACTAATTGATGAGTCTAGAACTCCTTTAATTATATCTGGAAGAGTTGAGGACAAAAGTAATCAATATATTTCTTCTAATAATTTTATAAAAAAATTACAAAAAACAGATTTTGAAATAGATGAAAAGAATAAAAACGCAATATTAACGGATGGTGGTATAGACAAAATTGAAAAATTATCAGTGCAAGCAGGGATATTAAAAAATAATAATTTTTATGATCCTCAAAACTTAGATTTGGTTCATCATATTAATCAAGCTTTAAAAGCAAATTTACTTTTTAAAAAAGATACAGATTATATTATTAAAGAGGGTAAAGTTCAGATTATTGACGAATTTACCGGAAGAATTCTGGATGGTAGAAGATTTTCTGACGGTTTACACCAAGCGATAGAGGCAAAAGAAAATGTAGAAATTCAGGAAGAGAATCAAACTCTTGCCTCCATTACATACCAAAATTATTTTAGACTCTATAGAAAATTATCTGGAATGACTGGAACTGCTTTAACAGAATCTGAGGAGTTTTTTGATATCTATAAATTAAACGTTGTCTCAGTACCTACAAACAAACCAATGATTAGAAAAGATTTGAATGATCAAATTTTTAGAACAGAAAAAGAAAAATACTCTGCTATTACTAACAAAATTATTGAATGTAGTAGTAAGGGTCAACCAGTGTTAGTTGGAACTACTAGCATCGAAAAATCAGAAAAAATATCAAAACTTTTATATGAAAAAAAAATAAAACATAATGTTTTAAATGCCAAACAACATGATAAAGAAGCAAAAATTGTAGCAGAAGCTGGTAAAATCGGAGCAATCACAATTGCTACTAATATGGCCGGACGAGGAACAGATATTCAGCTAGGAGGAAATAGGAATATCTTAGATAAGAATGCAGAGTCTGGTTCTGAAAAAACAGCTGACAAAGAAAAAGTAAAGTCATTTGGAGGTTTGTTTATAATAGGCACTGAAAGACATGAGAGTAGGAGAATTGATAATCAGCTGAGAGGAAGATCTGGAAGACAAGGTGATCCTGGGACTTCAATATTTTATATAAGTTTAAAAGACGAGCTAATGCGAATATTTGGCGCTGAGTCAATCGACGGAATGCTAAAAAAAATCGGATTAAAAGAAAATGAGTCTATTGATCATCCTTGGATAAATAAAGCAATTGAAAGAGCTCAAGAAAAAGTGGAGGGAAGAAACTTTGATATTAGAAAAAATTTAATAAAATTTGATGATGTTATGAATGATCAAAGACAAGTGATTTTTAGTCAAAGGCTTAATGTTTTAAAAGACAAAGATATCTCTACAATGCTGAATTCTTTTTTAGAAGAGTCGACAAATAACCTTGAGCAAATAAAAGAAGATTATAAAAAAAGCAACGATAAAAAAACTTATTTGGCGGCAATTAAAGGTGTTACTGGTAATGCTATAAATGATGATCAATTAATCAATTTAGCCTCCTTAAATAAAGAGGAATTTTCAAAAAAAATCAAAAGCACATATGAAACAAAAAAAACAGAAAGGGTTAAACTTATAGGAGTAGATCAAAACAATGACATTGAAAAAAAAATATTCTTACAAATAATTGATTTTTCTTGGAGATCTCATTTGCAGTACCTGGAACAACTTAGACAAGTTATTGGATTAAGAAGCTATGGTCAAAAAGATCCTCTATCAGAATTTAAAAAAGAAGCTTTTACGCTTTTTGAAATTTTACTGGATAGGATAAAAACTGATGTAATTAAATTCTTACTTAATCTAAATGTAGTAGTTTCTTCAAATAACGAAAAGCAAAAATCTGATAAAAAAAATATTCAAAATGATTTAAAAAAACGAAAAATTCAAAGAAATGAGAAATGCCCCTGTGGATCAGGAAAAAAATATAAACATTGTTGCGGATCTATTTAATTTTTCTTAATTTGCTGAAAGGCTTTCAAAGCCGACTCTCTAGCCGCCTGATGATCAACAATAGGAAAAGGATAATTTTTTCCCAATTCGAAGTTTTGAACTTTATCTTTCATCTCCCAAGGCTTATGAATAAACTCTTCAGGAATTTCCTTTAATTCTTTGACCCACTTTTTTACATAACTTCCTTTTTTGTCGAATTTTTCTCCTTGAAGGATAGGATTAAATATTCGAAAATATGGAGCAGCGTCTGCACCACAACCTGAAACCCACTGCCATCCTGCTGTATTATTAGCTGAGTTAAAATCTACTAAGCAATTTTGAAAATGTTTTTCTCCCTCTTTCCA
>MDSV01027817.1_pt1 | contig 11676 bp, 9 predicted proteins | sample 810851 | NCBI WGS metagenome assembly MDSV01 (sample SAMN05326640, study PRJNA326480) | marine metagenome | isolation source: seawater | place: Atlantic Ocean: North East | collected 2012 | reverse complement strand
GTGCTGAAGCTTTGAAATCAGAGTTTGGTGACCGCTTTCGCTTGCATCATAGCAACTTTGGCGACCTTGCCGATCTAGATGAGAGTGGCTTTCATGGAATCTTATTTGATTTCGGTCTTTCCTCCTTCCAGCTAGATACCGAGGAGCGTGGTTTTTCTTTTCGCTACGATGCGCCTGTCGACATGCGTATGAATCCAGAAGAGGGGATCAGCGCTGCAGAATTTTTAGAGACGGCGGAGGAAGCATCGCTCGTTCGCGCAGTGCGTAACTACGGTGAAGAACCACGTGTGCGCCGCGTGGTCAAAGCTATCATGGATGCACGCGGCACCGGCGCCTTGCAACGCACACAGTCATTAGCCGCACTAATTAGCGAGGCAGTTGGATCCACGCCGCGTGGTCGCAAAGCCGTGCACCCCGCGACGCGTAGTTTTCAGGGTATTAGAGTTGAGGTGAATGATGAGCTGAGCGCGATAGAACGTGGTCTTCCAGCTGCGTTCGATTGCCTCTTACCCGACGGTATACTCGCCGCAATTAGCTTTCATTCACTTGAAGACCGTATTGTTAAGCGCTTTTGCCGTAAGATGGCTGGCCGTCCCGAACACTCTCACGATAACCGCCCGCAAGACGAGCGTGAAGTCCGTGCAAGTATGATCTCCACTCGCCCGATTAGCCCCAGCGAATCTGAAATACAATCTAACCCCCGAAGTCGTAGCGCACGCCTACGTGCCATTCGAAAACTTTCTTAAACAACTGTTATTATGTTACAACTATCTTCTAGAGCTCGTAAACATGTCATTTTACTCATCCTTGTAATGGTAACGGTTATTGTTGGCAGCGCCTTTGCCATCGTTTGGATGCAGCAACAAATCTCACGAACCGCTCAAAGTAGCAAGCGCTTCGAATCTCAACTCGCTGAGACCTCCCGCAAACTACGCTTCCTCGATGAGCGTATCGCAGGCTATCATCAACCAGTGATTTTACAGGGTAAAGTTGCGGGGGTCCTTCGTCCATCAGTTGAGGATCAAGTCGTATTTGTAGAAGAGCGTCAGCTTGCCACTGGTCGCACCTATGCAGTTTCGCAACCCTATGAAGTTTCTATGGATCTCGCTCTACTCGATGTAGACAGATCTCGTTAAAATTTTTTTTCACTCCGACGAACAAACTATGCAAGTTACCTCAAATTATTACCGTTGCCGCGCACAACGCTCTGAATTCGTAGAGTCACTTACGCTACACGGAGAGATACCCTCGAACGTTGAGCGCATAGCCCCTTCTAATTCAAATCGGTCTACACCCCTACGTCCCTCACGTCAGACGTTACGTGGCTTTGCAAATCTCTTCAAAGCCCAGAAGCAAACCCGCGATGCTTAAATAAGAAATAATGAGTAAAGCTTTCGTATCTAGTGGGCGTTCTTCACTTATATCACTTGCGGTCGCTTGTGCCTTTTGCATATTACTAGGGCGCTTATTCTATTTACACGTTTGGAATCAAGCATCGCTGCTCAAACACGTCGAAGGTAACCGTAAAATGGTCAATATCGTCGAAGCGCGTCGTGGCAACATCGTCGATACTAGTGGCAACCTTCTTGCGACCACGCGTACCTCTTATAATATAGGTGTTGATCCGCAGGCTTTTAAAGAGAGTGACCGTGTGAAATTGCCAGACCTAGCACGAATCCTAGGCAAACCGCTATCAGAACTTGAGGCGAAGATCGACCGCAAGACGCGCAAAGTATCCAACGGCACAAAGGAAGTCCGCCTTATCCGCTGGGCTGTGCTTGCTAAAGATGCAGACGAGGGCACACATGATGCGGTCAAAGCACTAGGGATGCGTGCTGTTTATGGTAACCAAAGCCACGCCCGTGCATACCCAGCCGCTCAGCTGGCAGCACACGTTCTTGGCTATGTAAATAAGGAAGAAACACCTGTAACTGGAATCGAACGCTTCTTTGATTATTATCTACGTGGTCAAGACGGATGGCGCGAAACCGAGCGCGATGGCAAACGCCACGAACTCGCACAGTTCCGCGAGCGCGAAGTAGATCCATCTGACGGTCTCAATGTAGAGCTCAGTATCGATCAAATGGTACAGCATATCGTTGAAGCTGAGATCGCGCGAGTCGTTGAAGAGTTTAATCCGAAAGGCATCAGTATCATTGTCAGCCAACCAGCCACCGGTGCGGTGCTAGCGATGGCAAACTACCCTACTTATGATCCCAATGAATTTTATAACACCAAGAAATATCCGATCGCTAATCAGCGTAATCGTGCGCTGACCGATGTATTTGAGCCAGGTTCCACATTCAAAATCGTGCCAGCTGCCGCGGCGCTCAACGAGGGCATCGTCCATCCTGGCGATATTTTTCAGACAGGTGTGGCGAGGGTTAGCTATAAAGGCCGTACGCTCAAGCTTCCTTCCGACCATCATACCTACGAGAGTCTTTCCATGCACGATATTGTGGTCAAGTCGAGCAACCGCGGCGCCGCGCATCTTGGTCTTATCCTAGGTGATCAACGCCTGCATGATTACTCTGCAGCCTTCGGTTTTGGGGAAAAGACGGGCTGCGATATTGGTGGCGAAATCACTGGCACACTACACGCTACCCGTAATTGGGATGGCTTGACCATCACACGTCTTCCTATGGGGCACGCAGTCAGCGCCACGCCCATGCAAGTGCACTCTGCCATGTCAGTAATCGCAAACGGCGGTGTGCTCATGGAGCCAATGCTAGCGAACCGAATCTTTGATTCTGATGGCCATGATGTAGTTCGATTTCAACCCAAAGCTAAACGCCGTGTAGTTTCAACCGAAGTCGCCCAAACCGTTGCTAACATGCTCGCCGACGTCGTGGGGGAGCAAGGCACTGCTCGCCGCGCCGCGATTGAAAATTACGACATCGCAGGAAAGACCGGCACCACGCAGAAGATTGTCAACGGGAGTTACTCCAACCAGCACCACGTGGCTTCCTTTAGTGGCTTCTTTCCCGCCGATAAACCATCGCTAGTTATCACCGTCGTCGTCGATGAGCCGCAGTCACGAGGCGTTGCTTACGGAGGCTCTTTCGCTGCGCCCGCCTTTCGAAATATTGCGGAAGCCTGTATTGCATATTTGGGTATCCGGCCTGCACGGTCAGACGCCTCATTCGTAAACTTACAACCTTCAATTTATGATCGGTCTAGCAGAATTCCAAATTAGCACATTACTCTCAGCTGCTAGTTCACGACAATCTTACTCCTGCCGACTCGAACATACCGCGTTCAGCGATCAAAAAAGATCAACGATGAACCCTAACGTTAGTCATCTACTCAGTTGCGTCGAAGTAATTCATCGCAAACTACGTGAGGATAGCGTAGTGACTTGCCTGATTACGGATAGTCGACGCGTTGTTCCAGGGGCTCTCTTTTTTGCCATCGGTGGTCTACGTACAGATGGTAATCTTTATATTGAAGAAGCTGTTGACCGTGGCGCAGTGGCCATTATCACTGAGGAAGATCTTGGCCATCACTTCCCGGTCGACTATATTCAAGTCGCTGATGTGCGTCAGACATTGGCGCTTATTTCTCGCGAGTTCTACCGTGTTCCCGATGCTAAACTCGGTATCACCGGTATCACTGGCACAAATGGAAAGACTACTGTCTCTATGCTTACGCAGCATCTAATCGGCGGGCAAGACGAAGTTGGTTTAGTTGGTACTATTCGCTATGATCTCGGCAAGCGCACACTTCCATCTTTTCGTACGACTCCAGAATCGGTTGATGTCTACGCTTTACTCGCGCAGATGGTTGATAACAAATGCACTGAAGCCGTGATTGAGGTTAGCTCCCATGGGATTGATCAGAAGCGGACCTACGGCTTAGAGGTCGACGTAGCTACGTTCTTGAATCTTACGCAAGATCATATCGATTATCACAAATCAATGGAGGCATACTTTGAAGTAAAGAAGCGTCTATTCACTGGCGAAATGGGACGCCAGCCAAGTAAAGCAGTCATTAATATTGACTGCCCCTACGGTAAGCGCCTCTTGGACGAAATGCCCGTGTGTGTCGAAGTGACTAGCTTTGCAATTGAAACAGATGCTACTTTTCATGCAGAAAATGTCGTGCTCTTCGCTGACCGAACGGAGTTCAAACTCACTTGGCCAGGCGGTCAGGCGCAGGTCAGCTCGCCCTTACTGGGCCGCTACAATGTGAGTAATTTACTAGCGGCACTCGCGATCGCCTACACAAAAGGTCACTCTATCGAAAAGATGCTCTGCTACGCCGCTTCATTTCCAGGTGTGCCTGGTCGCATGGAGCGGATTGATGAAAACCAGCCATTTAATGTGCTCGTCGATTATGCTCATACGGATGATGCTCTCACCCACGCCTGTGCAATGCTCAGGGAGATAACGCCTGGTCGTCTTATCCTTGTCTTTGGTTGTGGAGGCGACCGAGATCGCACTAAGCGCGCGCCCATGCTACGCGCTGCTATTGTGGGTGCCGACAAAGTCTTTGTTACTTCCGATAATCCACGAACCGAATCGATTGATCAAATCTTCGCCGACATGCGTGAAGCCAAGGACAGTGGAAGTGCCCACTTTGCCAAAGACAGGAAGCACGCTATCTCGCTAGCGCTTGATTCCGCTAAAGCTGGAGATTGCGTCTTGATTGCTGGGAAAGGTCACGAAGCTTTCCAAGAGTTTGACGGCACAGTGATTCCTTTTGATGATCGTCAAATAGCCCGCGACTTGATAGGCCTTAAAAAAATATTCTGACGATGCCATCTTTTGATCCACAACACATAGCCGACTGGACGGGTGGATCATGGTTAGACGAGCCGAGCGTAGTCATTGAAGGCTTTTGTTTTGATTCGCGGCAGATTAAATTTGGGCAATGCTTCGTTGCCTTGAGCTCGGGTGCTCGTGATGGGCATGAATTTATCGAACAAGCAGCCAAGGGTGGGGCGGTTGCAGCGATTGTTGAAACTTTCAAGCCAATTGCACTTCCTCAGTTGAAAGTAGCCGACTCACTCGTCGCTCTTGGTGCGATAGGGGATGCCGTGCGTTCAAAATTCTCAAAGCCTGTCGTTGGCATTACTGGAAGTTGCGGCAAAACTTCGACTAAGGATATGCTACGCTGCTTACTTGGCGAAGAGCGTACTCATGCCACTGCGGGCAATTGGAATAACCGCATCGGTGTACCAATGACACTCTTTGGACTCGATTCAAGCTCACATAACTTTGCTGTAATTGAAGCCGGTATCAATCAGCCCGATGAAATGAAGGAACTTGGGAAAATAATTCAAGCCGACCTCATCGTACTGACAAATATCGAAGCCGCCCACCTAGAGCTTCTCGGTAGCTTGGAAGGTATTGCGACTGAAAAATCATTCCTAGCTGAGCACGCCAAACCTGATTCGCCGATTATTTTACCTGTTGATGCCTTACGCTATCATGCTTTTAGAAAGTTAGCACATCGTGCCATAGTCCTTCTGCCCAAAGGTGCTCCCGCTCCTGATTTACCATGCAAGCAGATTGTCCGCTATGAAATCTCTGAAAAAATAGAGAATCGAAGCGTAATTCAACCACTGAAGGTATATCAGAATGTCACCATAGATGGTCGAAAATACCCAGTTGCGAGTTCGAGTTTAGGCATCGCTACCAACTCGGCGCTGGCCATCGTCGCAGCTAAGTATCTTGGCATTATTGAGTCCGAAATTCTCGAGCGTATTGAATTATGGCGACCTTCTGGTAATCGAGGATGCATTGAAACGTTCGGGAAGCAGACTTTTTATATCGATTGCTATAATGCCAATCCTTCGTCGATGGCAGATGCGCTGGATGCCTTTGACCGAGGTATGCCGCAAGGTATTGCACGTTTTTATATACTCGGTGCCATGGATGAACTCGGAACGACCGCTCTCGCTCAGCACGAAGCCATTGGTCGCTTGCTCAAACTCCGTCCGGAAGACCGCGTAGCCTTTGTCGGTCCCAACGAGTTGACTGAAGCCTACACATCAGCGATTCCAGCACAACAATACATACGTGCTGGCAGTGTCGAAAAAATTAAATCCACCATTGCTCAATTCAAAGGAGCCATCTTTCTCAAAGGTAGCCGTACATACTCGCTAGAAAAGCTACTACCTTCCTAAAATATCAATTCTTTAATCCTTAAGTCCCCACAATGCTATCCTACCTAGCAGAATTTGAAAATATCTTTGGTCCACTCCGACTTTTCCGTTACCTGACTCTACGTGCTGCCTTTGCTGGACTGACCGCCATGAGCATTGGTTTCATCCTAGGACCTTGGATTTTTGCCAAACTCCGTCAGCTACGTGCCAAACAAGCCTTTCGCGGGGAAAACGAAGTTGGGGAGCTCTCCGTACTCCACGCCAGTAAAGCGCAAACGCCTACCATGGGTGGCCTTATGATCTGTGTATCAGTCGTCGTTAGCGCTTTACTATGGGCGCGTCCCAACATTTATGTCTACACTGCGCTCATTATCTATCTCGGTCTCACCGTAATCGGCTTTCTTGACGATTATCTCAAAGTGTCAAAGGCCAACAGCAAAGGCCTGCCGGGTCGTTGGAAACTGCTCGGCCAAGCGATACTGACTTTCATCGCCTTAGCTTGCCTACTGAGCGTACCCGAATCAGCTACAAAGATGCGTGAGTTATGGGTGCCATTCTACAAGGATGTGGTCATCTCGGAAATGTCGCTTTTCCTGCTCATACCCTTTCTTTTTCTAATCCTTTCTGGTTCAAGTAATGCGATCAATCTAACCGATGGCGTCGATGGTCTGGCGATCGGTTGCACCGTTACAGTCGCGCTTGCATACGCCATTATGGCCTACGTGGCGGGTAACGTTATCATTTCGGATTATCTCTTCATTAGCTACATACCTGGTGTGGGTGAACTCGCTGTCGTCTGCGTTGCATTGCTGGGGGCGAGTCTTGCCTTCCTTTGGTATAACTCTCATCCCGCCGAGGTTTTCATGGGAGACACTGGTTCGCTCGCACTTGGCGGACTCATCGGAATGATCGCCTTCATGGTGCATCAACCGCTCACTTTGATCATAGTTGGCGGTATCTTTGTGGTGGAAGCTGGTTCAGTGATTCTCCAAGTCGGTTCCTTTAAATTACGTGGCGGCAAACGTATCTTCCGCATGTCACCTATCCACCACCATTTTGAGCTTAAGGGCTGGCATGAGAACAAAGTCGTCATCCGTTTCTGGATTCTTTCTCTGATCTTCGCCATGGCTGGGTTGGCAAGTCTGAAGTTACGCTAGACATTTTCCAAGAAAGCAGACTGTGTATTTCGAGTCCGCCGCGCGGTCAACTTCTCTGCTAGCGTTTGAATATCCCCCTGTTGGGGCGTGCCACCTCAATTATTTAATGGATGCCTATGGGGTGCTCATTGAGCTCGACTAGCGGGTTTCACCGGTGCCGTGCAGGACGTACTTATAAGTGCATAGTTCATTCAGGCCCATGGGTCCCCGCGCATGAAGGCGGTCGGTGGATATGCCGATTTCGGCACCCAAGCCGAACTCAAAACCGTCAGAAAAGCGGGTCGAGGCGTTGTGAAAGACGGCGGCTGAATCAACCGTTGTAAGAAAAATCTGTGCGGCGGCAGTATCTACCGTCACAATGCTATCTGTATGGCCTGAACTGTTAGCATTGATCAAATCGATAGCGGCTTTTAAGTCAGGCACAATTGCGATGGCGATGATTAAGTCTGTGTATTCGGTGGCGAAGTCTTTGGTGGAGGCATCGACGAGGGGTAGGCCGCTACCGGAAAGGAGGGCTTTGGTATGCTTATCGACGCGCAATTCTACGCCGTGGTCGTGCAGTGCTTTGGCGAGCCGGGGCAGTTGTGCGGCGGCATCTTGATGGACAATGAGATTCTCGGCGGCATTACACACGCTAGGGCGCTGACATTTTGAGTTGATTAAAATTTCCTCAGCCATGTTGGCATCGGCTGAGGCATCTATGTAAACAGAGCAGACACCCGTGTAGTGCTTGATCACAGGTATACGGCTATTCTCTACAGTGAAGCGAATAAGGCTTTCACCTCCACGGGGAATGATACAGTGGATGGTATCATCTTGTTTGAGCAGTATGTTGAGTGCAGAGCGATCTGTGGTAGGAATAAATTGAACAGCGTCTGCGTGGATGCCGTTAGCGCAGAGGCTGTCTTGGACGATTTCCGCCAGTTTCATATTGCTATGAAAGGCTTCCTTGCCGCCACGTAAGATGGAGGCATTGCCCGACTTTAGGCATAAAACTGCGCAATCCACGGTGACATTAGGCCGGGACTCATAAATAATTCCGATTACGCCCATTGGAACACGAATCTTGCGCAAATCGAATCCCTTTGGGGGAGCGAGGCGCTCAATTTCGACGCCAACGGGGTCGGGCAAGGCGGCGACTTGGCGCACGCCCTCGGCCATCGCGGCTATACGCTCGGGCGTTAAGGTAAGCCGCTCTGTCATAGGCGCAGATAGGTCTAGGCTTTTGGCTGCTTCGAGGTCGAGCGCATTGGCTTCAAGTATGGCGTCAGTCTGCGTAATGAGGTGTTCGGCTAGATCGAAAAGGAATTTATTTTTCCTCTCCGTAGGAAGCGCAGCCAGTTCAAGCGAGGCTTTACGTGCCCGCTTTGAAATATCGACGACGAGTTCGGTGATTTGATCCTTAGTCATGTAGTGTGGGGCTCAAAGCTGTGAATGCTTTTGTTAAATCTGAGAGAGTATACATTGCCAAACATTTTCGGGTAGGACGCTGCCTTGTTCTTGCACGACGGCAGCTCCTAAAATAGAACCGAGCTCGGCACATTTAGCCAGTGGGCGCTTTTGCGACCAGCCGTATAGGAAACCGGCTGCCCAAAGATCACCAGCGCCAGTGGTGTCGATTACTTGAGCTGCATGAATGGGCTCGATTTTTTCAACAATGCCTGCGTGTGCGATGTATGATCCGTGAGCACCGACTTTGACGGCGACGATCTCACAGAGCTCAGCTAGCTGGAGTGCGATCTCAGCATAATCACCTTTGATACCTGTGTAAGCGCTGCCTTCTTCCTCGTTAGCGAAAACAATGTCGACATAGTCGCGCAGTAGGTCTGGTAGGATGGATTTGGTAGCATTGACCACTTCAAAGCTAGCAAGGTCGAGGCTGATGGTGCAACCTGCCGCCTTGGCGGATTCAAGCACGCGGCGCATGAGGGCTTCATTAAACAGAAGGTAACCCTCAATGTGGGCGTGGGCGCATCCTGCGAAATCAGCAACAGATATTTCTTCAGGGGTAAGAGCCATGGCTGCTCCAAGATCGGTGCGCATGGTGCGTTCCCCATCGGGAGTGACGAGGGAGAGGCAGCGGCCATTAGGCACTTCACCGATTTTGAAGCGCGAGGCATCGCCGCCGATATTGGAAAAGCTGTCCCGGTAGTAAGTACCTTCAGCGCAGTTGCCAATCTTGCCTAAAAAGCTTGTGGAGGCACCCATGCGCGCGAGGGCGAAGAGGGTGTTACCTGCCGAGCCGCCTGGTGCAGCAATAGCTGGTTTGGGAAGGCTGGCGATCAAGCTAGTAATAGTAGGTGCATCGACGAGTACCATACCACCTTTGTCGCCATCGATTTTGGCGACGAAGGATTCGTCTACTAGGGCGATGGCGTCAACGATGGGACTACCAATGCCGATAAGTGTTGGGCTGATGTGCATACTGATGAATTAAGGATGGAGCTTTTTTACTACCTAGTCGCCGGAAGCGTCAGCTATTGAACGTATAGATTAGGGCTTGTTTCGATCTGAAATTCTATTGTTACCACCACAATTTTATGATGTTAAAAATAAAAAACCGCCGCTCCGTGTGGAGGGGCGGTCGTTTGGTCGCGCAGCGTGGCGCAACTAAAGCGCATCGCGAATGCGAGCATAAATCACTTGTGATTCAGCAAGATTGCCGAGATTACCTACGCGGATGCGAATTTCGGATTCTTCTTCGACCTCAGCGTCAGTCTGTTGACTTATGCGGACCGTGATTTTTTCGTCACCGATCTTTCGGGCGTAGATAGTAATAGCGGTCTCCTTATGTAGCTCTCCTGTTCGGAAGTAGCCCAAATCATCCATTTCGCGGATGGATGTTTTAAAAATTTGACCAATTGGCTTGTCGATAGGTGCGTAGAAGTAGCCTGCACGGAATTCAGCGAGCTGTTCTTGCCCAGTTAGTGGGTCGACCGCGACCGGGGTTGTGCAGCCATTAAACATGCTAGCACAAATTGCGAGGAGTGTAGTGAGTATTGCTTTCATAATTTGTAGAAGATTTATTGATTATACTAAAGATGCAATCAGATGCTTTTCTTATACGATTTGGTTTTCATCGCGAAAAGCAAGCCTTCCGTCACGTAGAACACCGAATTTAATGCCAGTTTACTCGTTAACGAGTCTTTCTCAGCTGAACAGTCTAGCCTTTGATTGAGACCATGGGGGCTCTTGCATATCTTGGCTCGTTTTTCAGCGCTGATGTCAAAGAAAGCTTTATTATTAGGTAATACCTTTTTTGGTAGAGCCGATCCCATCTACAAATAAATTGAGGCTTGCCTCCGATTTATCGCAGGCGAGCCTCTCATTACCTAACTACCAACAAACTACTGAAATAAATCTGTTAGTATTAGTTACACGCAATTTATGTTAATGTTCCCTTGGTGTGTAAATTTCCAACTAGCGATATCGGGTATTCCAGCTCTGATCTTAGTTTGAGCTATTTAGTTGTCGTTTTTTAGTTTAATCTCTCCATCTTGAAAACAGGCTTTGAGTTGCGGCTCTTTTTTAGCCAGCGATGCGCGATCGATGACAATACCATCACTGTTTTTGATCATGACGTATCCTCGCAGTAGAGTAGCTTGTAGGCTTCCATTTTCAAGGCGGTGCCGAAGGCTCTGGAGCTTTTCCCTATTTTTAGAAGCAATCAAAACCTTGGCGCGTTCTAGGCGCCTTGAGAAATCCTTTAGGTGCTGGCAGGCGATGCCAATACGTGTTTTTGGGTGCTGCTCGGCTATGCGTTGCGCATATTTGCTGATAGTTTGCTGCTCGCTTGTAATACGACGCACTAGGTTGCTGCTGAGGCGGCTTTCCATTTCGTCCATCCGCATGCTTATGTGCTGCATCCGTCGATCGGGAGCAATTATGCGCATCTGTGCAGATATATCCCTAAGTTGTGAGTGTTGGTCGTTGAGGTAGCTCTTCACCCAAGTATGAAAGTCGTGCTTAGCGTCTTCACAGCGCGAGCGTGCTTCAATGTAGAGCGACGAAATCAACTCGGCCGCGCCCGATGGAGTTTCCGCGCGTTTATCGGCAGCATAGTCCGTCAATACGGTGTCGATTTCGTGTCCGATAGCTGAGATCACAGGCAGGGGACAAGCCGCCACAGCCCGCGCGAGCGCTTCTTCATTAAACACCCAAAGGTCTTCAATGCTACCTCCACCGCGTGTAATTACGACGAGGTCAAAACCCTCACTCGCGACCGCGTGTTCAAGCATGACGGTCACTTCTTCAGCTGCACCTTTACCCTGAACTCTTGCAGGAAAAATCACCACCTCACCAACGAATGCACGGCGACGCAGGATGCGCAGAAAGTCTCGTATTGCGGCACCCGACGGCGATGTGATGACTGCGATCTTTCGCGGAAGCGTAGGCAGTGGCTTTTTATGC
>MDSV01105266.1_pt1 | contig 11678 bp, 14 predicted proteins | sample 810851 | NCBI WGS metagenome assembly MDSV01 (sample SAMN05326640, study PRJNA326480) | marine metagenome | isolation source: seawater | place: Atlantic Ocean: North East | collected 2012 | reverse complement strand
CATAACTAAATTAGAGAGTTATATTCATCCTCAAGGTTTTGATGTTGCTCAATTTTACATTGATTTTGAGGGGCATCCAGATAATCATTCAGTAAAGCTGGCACTAGAGGAAATGAAATTTTTTTGTAAAGAAATAAAAGTTCTGGGTGTTTATAAAAAGTCCAAATTTAGAAAAAAACAAACATAAAAGATAAATCACAAGTTATTTTTTTGTCCTTTAATGATATAGTAGGAGTGGAAGGTTTGAGGGCAAATATCTTGCTAATCCAGTCAGGTCTGAAAAGAAGCAGCTGTAACAGGTCTATTTGGGTCTTAAAACCTTCCTTATAATTATGACAGTAAATAAAGAACATAAAGTACTCGCTAGAAAATATCGGCCACAAAAATTTGCTGATTTAATAGGACAAGAAGTTTTGGTTCAAATTTTGACTAATGCAATTACCAGTAACAGAATTGCTAATGCTTATTTGTTAACAGGTGTTCGTGGAGTTGGTAAAACTACAACTGCAAGATTAATTGCTATGAGTTTAAACTGTGAAAACAGAAAGGAAAACAGCTGTGAACCATGTGGAAATTGTGACTCATGTCAATCCATCAGATCGGATCATAATTTGGATGTCATTGAAATGGATGCCGCAAGCAAAACTGGTGTTGATGATGTAAGAGAAATTATTGATAATGTAAAATATAAACCTGTAAATTGTGTATTTAAAATTTTTATTATTGATGAAGTGCATATGCTTTCCAAAAGTGCATTTAATGCATTATTAAAAACACTAGAGGAGCCTCCACAACATGTTAAATTTATATTTGCCACAACTGAGGTAAAAAAAATTCCAGTTACAATTTTATCAAGATGTCAGCGCTTTGATCTAAAAAGAGTTGATTCTGAAAGTTTAGGTAAACATATAAAAAAAATTTCAGAATTAGAAAAGGTCAAAATCGATGATAATGCTATAGCTTTATTGGTTAGAGCAGGTGATGGTTCAGTAAGAGACTCAGTAAGTTTATTAGACCAAGCAATAATAAACAATAAAATTACTATCACAGCAAAAACAATTACGAGCATGTTAGGACTTGCAGATAGAGCTAAAATATATGACCTTTTGAAGAGCATTACTGAAGGTAATGCCTCCAATTCACTAATTATTTTTAGAGACTTATATAACTCAGGTGCAGATATTTTGATGATTTTTGAAGAATTACTCAATGCTATCCACTCTATAACCCAAATCAAAATTTCTCCTGAGATAAGCAATGATATTTCTATACCTGAAATTGAGAGATTGAGAGGGGTTAATTTTGCAAATCAATTGTCAATGAATTCTCTAGGAATAATGTGGCAAGTTCTTTTCAGAGGATTTCAAGAATTACAAATTGGATATCATCTATTTCAACTAGGAGAAATGATAATTATTAGGCTCATATATATAAATAATAATCCAACTCCTGAAGATCATAAAAAAGATAGTGTGCCAAAAAAAAATGATGATACTCAATTAATTTCAAAGGATGAAAATATAAAAAAAAAAATTGAACTAAATACAGAAAATCAAGCTATTAACAATTCAGAATTAAATCAAAATACAAATTCTTTTTTAATTAAAATTTCTAATTTTAGACAGTTTGTTGATCTTTTTTTTAAGAAAAGAGAGGCGTTATTACATACCCAACTTTATAACTCAGTTAAACTTGTATCATTTAAAGAGGGTGAGGTTGCTATAAATACTTCATTAATTAGGGACCAGCATTTTAATAGAAATGTTGCTAAACTTATTTCTAAGTGGACTGGCAGAATATGGCAAATTCATTCTTCAGATAGCAATCTTGGAACTTCTTTAGCAGAAGAAGATATTATTGATCAGCAAAATGAAATAAAAACAATGAAAAATCATCCTGAAGTAAAGAAAATATTAGAAGCTTTTCCGGGTTTGAGTATTCATTCTATTACTGATATTACTGATACTGTTGATGAAACAATTGACGAAATTACGCCAGAAAATCATAAGGAGGTATAATGGTTAACATTGGTAATATGATGAAGCAGGCTCAGCAACTTCAAAAGAAAATGGCAGATGCACAAGAAAAACTTAATTCTATTGAAGTAGAAGGTGTATCAGGTGGTGGAGTTGTAAAAGTGACAGCTACAGCTAAAGGTGAAATAAAAAGAATTAATATTGATGAAAGTCTATTAAAGCCTGAAGATAAAGAAATAACTGAAGACTTAATTGTTGCTGCTATTAATGATGCCAAACAAAAGGGTGAGGCGGCTGCGCAAGAAGAAATGAAATCTGTTACAGGAGGATTACCTTTACCGCCTGGAATGAAGTTGCCTTTTTAAATAATGGATGGATCTGCAATAGAAAAATTAATTGTTGCTATTTCTAAATTACCTGGTTTAGGAAGACGTTCTGCACAAAGAATTGCTTTATATCTTTTAAAAAACAAGGACCGTTCTTTATTACCTTTAATTCAAACATTAGAGTCTTCTCATGAACTTATTAGCGAATGCGAAATTTGTGGTAATGTAGACATGACAAATCCATGTAATGTTTGCACAAGCACAAATAGAGATCAGAAATCTATTTGTATCATTGAGGATGTATCAGATTTGTGGACTTTTGAAAGAACAGGTTTTTATAGGGGATTATATCATGTATTAGGAGGATCTTTATCAGCTATAAACGGAATTGGTATTGAAGAGCTTACAATTACAAAACTTATTAAGAGAATTGAAGAGAATGAAATTAATGAAGTCATATTGGCTTTAAGTACTACAATGGAAGGTCAAACAACCACACATGTAATTGCAGACAAATTAGATTCATACAAGAACTTAACAGTAACAAGATTAGCACAAGGTATACCAATTGGAGGTGAAGTTCATTATTTAGATGAAAACACCCTCAATACTGCATTTCAATCAAGAAAAAAAATAGTCTAGTAGTTAATGGAAATATTAATAGTTCCTAATGAAGTTTTACGCCTTAAAGCAAAAAAACTAAATAGAATTACAGAAGAGGATATTAATACTGCGCATTATATGATGGATACTATGATTAAAGCCCCAGGCGTTGGATTAGCAGCCAATCAAGTTGGAATTTTAAAGCAAATTGTTACAATAAATTTTGAAGATAAGGAAAATAATAAAAAAGCAAATTACATTTTATTTAATCCTTCAATAATAGAATATTCTGTTGAAAAAACTATTATGGAAGAAGGGTGCTTGTCTTTACCTGAACAATTTGCAGATATTGAAAGACCAAAACAAATTATTATTGAGTATATTGATGAAAATGAAAAATTAATAAAAAAAGAAATTGATGGATATGAAGCAAGAATACTTCAACATGAAATTGATCATTTGTCTGGCAAATTATTTGTAGATTATTTATCATCTCTAAAAAGAAACATATTAATAAAAAAAGTAAAAAAATTACAAAATATAAAAAAAAGATGATAGATAAGAAAATAATTTTTATGGGCACACCAGATATAGCTGCCCAACATCTTCAACAATTAATTGATAATAATTTAAATATAGTTGGGGTTTTTACTCAGCCACCAAGAAAAAAAAATAGAGGTTTACGTATTGAGGGTAGTCCTGTTTATAAGATTGCAAAACAAAGTAATCTGAACTTATACAATCCAACTTCTTTAGATGAAAAATATGTTGAAAAAATTAAAAATCTTAATCCAGATTTAATCATTGTCGTAGCATATGGAATAATTTTACCAGCAAATTTCTTAGAGATTCCTAAATTAGGATGTATTAATATTCATTTTTCATTACTACCTAGATGGAGGGGGGCCGCTCCAATACAACATTCATTGCTCTCAGGGGATACCAAAACAGGGATAAGTATAATTAAAATTTCAAATGAACTTGATGCTGGAGATGTTATTGATAAAAAAACTTTTGAAATTGGCGGTGATATGTACAGTGATGAATTAATGATAGCTCTTACAAATTTAGGTAAAAAGTCAATGATAGAAATTCTGCCTGACATATTTGATAAAAAAATTATTTTAGAAAATCAAAATGAGAAAAAAGCTACATATGCTAAAAAATTTATAACAGATGACAGAAAAATAAATTTTAATAATTCTACTGTAAAAGTTTACAATCATATTCGTGCTCATGGTCCAAATCCTGGCTCATGGTTTGTATACAGAGGAGAAAGAATAAAAATTTTAAAAGCTATTATAAAAAATGATTCAGGAGAAGAATCAACAATCTTAAACAAATATTTTATGTTAGCTTGTAATGATGGAAGTATACTTCCCACTATAATACAACGTGAGGGTAAAAAGGCTGTTACTATAGATGAATTTATTAAAGGCTTCTCTTTTACAGTTAATGATAAACTAAATGTCTAATTATAAAATTACAATTGAATACGATGGTACTAATTTTGTAGGTTGGCAGCAACAATCAAATGGAATATCAATACAATCATCTCTCCAAGAAGCTATTTTAAAACTGTCTGGCCAAAAAGTGCTTATTAATGGTGCTGGAAGAACTGATGCAGGTGTACATGCCTATGGTCAAGTTGCATCATTTTCAATGGATAAAAAAATTTCCATCGATATAATTAGAGATGGTTTAAATCAACATCTAAGACCTTTACCAATTTCTATTTTAAAAGCAGAGGTGGTTGAAGATAATTTTCACGCAAGATTTTCTGCAAAAAAAAGATTTTATGAATATAAAATAATTAATAGAAGGTCTCCTTTAACTGTAGATATTAATCGTGCATGGTGTGTTCACAAAATATTAGATATAAAAAAAATGAAGACCGAGTCTGCTTCATTTCTTGGAAGATATGACTTTAATGCTTTTCGATCAGCTCATTGCCAATCAAAAAGTAGTATTAAAACTATTGATGATGTAATTGTTGATAGTAAAAATCATAAAATAACAGTAAAAGTTATTGCGAAATCTTTCCTTCATTCTCAGGTAAGAATCATGGTAGGTACACTAGTTGATATTGGCAAAGGTAACATTAGTAGAACTGTTAAGGAAATAATTGAAAATAAACTTAGAGAAGGAGCGGGTCAAACCGCTCCTTCATCGGGTTTGTATTTAACAAAAATAGAATATTAAGGTTAAATCGAATTAATTCGAGTTTAATTTTTTAGTTTTATTTTCGTAATTTTTTTCGAAAGCAAATAATACCCATCCAGACAGTCTTTTTTTGAGCTGTAATAAATTATCTTCTTTCCAGTCTTGAGAAGTAGATTTGTTACTCCACTTAGCTTTTTCATCGTTAGTTCTTCCACAACCATAGCAATATCCTGAAATAGGATCGGTTTTGCATACTTGTACGCATGGAGAAGCAATTTTTGTATGTTCCATACTTAAAAAATAGTTATTTATTCAAAAAATCAAGTAATTTTATTATTATTATTAATTTTTATTAAATTAATTTAGTATAATTATGTTTAAGAGAAATTTAAAAAATAATATTAAAGTAAAATGGAAACTATAAAAACATTATTATCCAGGCGTTCAAACTCCCAACTTATTGACCCAGCACCATCTGATGAGGAAATGCGAATAGTATATCAAGCTGCTTTTAGAGCACCCGATCATTCGTGGTTGAGACCTTGGAGATTTATTGAAGTAAGTGGAGAAGGAAGAAATAAATTAGGTGCAGCATTTTTAAGATCATCAAAAAAAATAGATGATATTGATGAAGAAAAAGAAAAAAAAATTCTTGGACTTTCATTAAGATCTCCAATGATTATTATTATTGTTTCAAAAATATTTGAAAAGTCAAATGTACCTAGACTTGAGCAAATTCAATCAACCGCTGCTGCCACACAAAATATTTTAATAGCACTTCATGATATGGGCTATGGTGCTTATTGGAGAACAGGAAAATATTCATCAGAAAATAATCAATACATTGCCAATGAGCTTTCTTTGGATAACAACTCTGAAGTGTTGGGTTACATATATGTTGGTACACCATCAAAAGAACCAAAAGAAGCACCTGTCCTAAACAAAAATGATTATGTCACAATTTGGAATTAAATTTAGTGTCTAATATATTTGTTGTTTATGCTCACTACGATGATAGATCTTTTAATTTTGCAATTAAACAAACCTTTATAAAAAAAGCAAAAGCTGAAGGACATTCTGTAGATCTAGTAGATTTATATAGGGAAAAATTTGATCCTATTTATTCTGGTCAAGAGCCTGATAGTGAAGTATTAGATCAAAGAAAGCGAATTGAAAATTCAGATGTTATTGTTTTGATTGCTCCGATTTGGAACTTTAGAATGCCTGCTATTCTTGAAGGATGGATTGATAAGGTTTTAGCCCCACCTTGGGCTTTTACCTTTAAAAAATTAATTGGAAATTATGGTTATCCACTTGGTAATTTAAAAGATAAAAAAGCAATAATATTTTGTACATATGGTTCACCAAGAATGGCTATTACTACCTTTTTCTTAAACTTGCCAATTAGAAGGTTAAAAAGAGGTGTATTTCATATATGTGGTATTAGAAAAATAAATTACAGAAGATATTTTGCTGTTCCTTTTGTAACTCTAGAAAAAAGAAAGTCATTTTTACAAGATGTAGCTAATTCAGTTAAATGGATATAAATTATATTAATATAAATTTTTTATAATATGAATTTTTCTTATAAAAATATAGACGATGCATACGACCAAATTAAAAATAAGATAATTAAAACCCCATTAATAACTAATGATTATATTAATAAACAACTAGAATCTAATATTTTTTTTAAACTCGAAAACCTTCAGACAACAGGTTCATTTAAGCTAAGAGGTGCTTCCTATAAAATTTCTAAAATTAGTAAAGAAGAGAAAAACAATGGTGTTGTAGCTTACTCTTCTGGTAATCATGCTCAAGCAGTAGCTTATGCTTCTCTTCAACAAGAAATACCTAGTAAAATTATCATGCCTAATAATGCGCCAAACATTAAAATTGCAAATACAAAAAAATATAAGGCAGAAGTTATTCTTTATGATCCAAATATTGAGTCTAGAGAAAATATCGGTGAAAAAATTGCTAAAGAGGAAAATAGAACACTAATTCGACCTTATGATGATATTGATATAGTTGCAGGTCAAGGTACTGCAGGTAAAGAAATAACTGATCAACTAAATAAAAAATCAATTGTTCCTGATATATATTTATGTTGTTGTGGAGGAGGAGGTCTAATTGCTGGAACATCTACCTATTTAAAATATAAGTTTCCAAATATTAACTCATATTCAGTTGAACCATATGGGTTTGATGATACAAAAAAATCTCTTGAAAGTTCAAAAATAATAGCAAATGAGAGGGGTTTTAACTCTATTTGTGATGCAATTATTACACCTCAACCAGGAAAACTGACTTTTCCAATTAACATTCAAAGTCTTAGTGGTGGATTAGTTGTGAGTGATTCTGAAGTAAAACAAACTATTAAATTTTTGGCTGAGCATTTAAAAATCATAGTAGAACCTGGAGGAGCAGTAGCAGCAACTGCTGTATTAAATAGCAAGATAAATATTAAAAATAAAACCGTAGTTGTTATGATATCTGGAGGTAATATTGATTTAACTATGTTTAACTCTTTATGAATAATTTTAATATTATAAAAATTCAAAATAAATTAAAAGATAAAAATATAAGTGCTTTAATTATAAATAGAACAGATGAATTTTTAAATGAATATATTTCTCCAGACGCTGAAAGATTATTTTGGGCCACTAATTTTTCAGGTTCAGCAGGTCGTGCTATTGTTACTCAAAGTTCAGCAATTCTTTACGTCGATGGAAGATACACTTTTCAAGCTAGAGAGCAAATAAATACCCACCAAATTTCCTTAAGGCATTTTAGTGATTTTTCGAGAGATTTAAATAAATATTTTTTAAAAAATGAATGCATTGCACTAGACCCAAAATTACATTCTATTGAAGTCGTTTTACAATATATAGACTTAGCAGCTAAAAATAAATGCAATTTATATTTAACCAAAGATAATGTCATTGATGATTTATGGAATGATAAACCTATACGAAAATATAGTGTTATTTTTGACCATCCTACAAACTTTTCTGGTTTTGATTCTTCATTTAAACTTAGTAATTTTATAAAAGTTTTAAATAATAAAGATTTAGATGCCTATTTTTTATCAAGTTTAGACTCTATAGCTTGGTTATTAAATATAAGGGGAAGTGATATTTTAAATACACCATTAGCTTTTGCATATTTGTTAATATCTGTAGAATATAAACCTATACTTTATATAAAAATTGATATGATTGAGCCTGTATTGTTAGAGAGACTTGCTCAATATATTAACTTAGAACCAATAGAAAATATCAAAAACGTATTTAACGAATTAAAATATAATTCAAAAATTGGTTTTGATATAACATCTTCTAATTATTATTTTTATGATCTGGCAATTAAAAAAAATTGTGAACCTTCAAATTTAAAAAATCCATGTCTTATTCCAAAAGCAACAAAAAATAATATTGAGCTTGAGGGTGCAAGAAACGCACATATTAGAGATGGTGTAAGTGTTACTAGATTTTTACATTGGTTAAAAACCCATCCAAATATTGAAAATGAAAATGAGGTAACTGCAGCTAACAAATTAGTTTCTTTTCGTAAAAAAAATGATTTATTCCATTCTATTTCTTTTGATACTATTTCAGCTGTTGGTAAAAATGCTGCTTTTCCTCACTATAGATATGACACAAAAAAAATTTTTTATTTTAAAAATAACAGTATTTATTTATGTGACTCTGGTGGTCAATATATAGATGGTACTACAGATATAACCAGAACTATTATTTTAGGAAAAGCAAACAAAGAACAAAAAGAAATGTTTACCCGAGTATTAAAAGGACACATAAAACTTTCTACTCACATTTTTCCTAAAAATACAAAAGGTACAGATATAGATTACTTGGCAAGAGAGAGTCTACAAGAAATAGGATGTGATTATGATCATGGGACTGGACACGGAATTGGAAGTTTTTTAAGTGTCCATGAACCTCCTCAACGAATATCTAAAAAAAATATGTTTTCTAGTGTACCTTTACTTGCTGGAATGATTTTATCAAATGAGCCAGGTTATTATAAAGAAGGTGAATATGGAATTCGTACTGAAAACATACTTATAGTTAAGGAAAAAAATAATAATTTGCTAGGTTTTGAAAATATATCATGGGCACCCATTGACAGGGATCTTATCGAAATTTCACTTTTAAATACAAATGAGTTGAAATGGTTGAATGAATATCATCAAACCACGTATAATAAATTATCATTATTTCTCACTGCAGAGGAGAAGCATTGGTTACAAAAAGTAACTTTGCCTCTCTAACTCTGGTTAAATTTAAATATAGAATTGATTATATTTACCATTTTTATCAAGCTCACGTATTCTTAGTTCTAGGTCGTACGTATTTGAGGATTTTGAAAGATAATTTTCAATCTTTTCACGATCGTGTTCAAAAGTAAATGAACTTAGAAAAGTATTAAGCAGCTTTTTTATCATTTCTTATATCCTTTTTGTGCAGATGATCTGTTAGAGCTGATCTCCAGTCTTTACCATATTCTGTTCTAAAATATCTGACTAGGTGTGGATCAACATTATCAAAACCATAGTCATTTACAGCTTTGTAAGTAGAATTAATAAGAGTAATTATATTTTTAATCATGTTTTTTCCTTTTATTCTTAATATAAAATTTGTATATGCAAATCAAACAAGTTAAATACATAAGATATATGCAATTATTGCATATATAAATTGTTAAAATTATAATTAATTAAGAAAAAAGTAATAATTTTTTAAAAAATGATTTTCTTTTAAAATTAATCATACACTTAAGGTTTGATTCAAGCTAATTAGTTTATAAATGATTATTGTATTGACACAATGTTTTCCTCCAAGAGTTGGTGGTATAGAAAATCTCATTGAAAATTTAACATTAGAATTAAGTAAAATTTATAAAGTACAAGTACTCGCTGATCAACATTCGAAAGTTGAAGATCAAATATATGATTCTAATTTGAAAAATAATATTACAATACTAAGATTTGGTGGAATTAAATTTATTCGTAAAAGAAAAAAAATATTGAATTTAAAAAAATATTTAAAAACACAAAAAATAAATTGTATCATCGGTGATAGTTGGAAAAGTTTTGAATTATGTGTAGATTTTTTAAATAACCAATCTATTTACTCTATTTGTCTTGCTCACGGAAATGAAATCATACCTAAAAACCCTTCTTATAAAAAAAGATTAATTACTACATTGGATAAAGTATCTCAAATAGTATGTAATTCTAACCATACTAAAAATTTTGTAAAGAAAGTTGGCGTAAGTAATCAATCTATTACATGTATTCACCCTGGTGCACAGAACAATATCAATTTACCGGCTGAGACTATACCAAAAATTAATGGCAGCCCAATAATATCTACTTTAGCAAGATTAGAAAAAAGAAAAGGTCATTCTTATATTCTCTCAACAATAGCAAAACTTAAAAACGAGTATCCAAATATTCTTTACGTAATTGCTGGTTCAGGAGAAGAGTTATTAAATTTACAAATAATAGTTCGCAAACTTAATATTGAAAATAATGTTCTTTTTGTTGGTAATATAACTAATAATCAAAAAAATTATTTATTTAAAAAAACTGACTTAATGATTATGCCTACTACTGACGAGACAAAAAATAGATCAATTGAGGGCTTTGGAATAGCTTATATAGAGGCTGCTTTTTATGGCATTCCATCGATAGCATCAAATATTGGAGGGACTCCAGAAGCCGTTATCCATGAGGAAACAGGTATAATTCTATCTAAAATTGATGATTTGTATTCAGCCTTGCGAAACCTAATTTCTGATAAAACTAAAATAGAAAAACTTGGTCAAAATGCTAAAATTAGAGCTGAAAGTAATTACCAGTGGACAGATGTGATTAAAAAATATTTTCATATAATTGATAATATTGATAAAAAAAATTAATGAATATTCTTTTTCATGCTTCTTTTGCTAATCAGAATGAATTTTTAAAATTATTTAAAAAAAAATTTATTTCTCATAATATTTTTACTTTAGATCAAAATTTTGCATTGGATAAAATAGAAGTAGCCTTGGTATGGAATTTACCAGATAAAATTTTGAAAAAATTAAAAAATTTAAAAATTATTTTTTCTTTAGGCGCAGGTGTTGATCATATTCTCAAATTACCTAGTTACAAAAATATACCAATAATTAGAATTCAAGATCAAAATATGCAAACACGTATGTTAAATCATGTGTTATCTCAAATTTTAATTTATCAACTAAAACTTAATGAATATACTAAAGCCCAACAAAAAAAAATGTGGCTTGATGAAAGACATACTGCTTTAAATAAGGACCTAACTATTGGGGTCTTAGGTCTTGGATACTTGGGTAAATTTATTGCAAAAAAATTAAAATCACTAGAGTATAATGTGATTGGATATAAAAATAATCTTTCAAAAGGAAAATCTTCGATACCAATATATTATAAAAAATCATTAAAAACTTTCTTAAAATTAACTGATATTGTAGTTTCCATTCTTCCCGCAACGATAGAAACGAGATATTTAATAAATAAATCTTTTTTTAATCAAATGAAAAAAAAATCTTTATTAATTAATAT
>MDSV01026328.1_pt1 | contig 11679 bp, 6 predicted proteins | sample 810851 | NCBI WGS metagenome assembly MDSV01 (sample SAMN05326640, study PRJNA326480) | marine metagenome | isolation source: seawater | place: Atlantic Ocean: North East | collected 2012 | reverse complement strand
GACAGTAATTTACTGAACGTAGATAATTGTTATAAATCGTGTCTAGGTGTTCCCAATTATAAAAAAAAGATAGCTGATGGTAATGTAAATATTAAAAAAATAAGGTTTTCTCAATTGGTAAATTTAAATAAAAAAAATGCTAGTAAAGTTGTAAAATCTAAAGCGGAAGTTGATACTACAAATGTCATAACAAATCCATCTGGAATAAAAAAAATGAAAAATAAAATATTTGACAAATCGGGCGATGTAGTAGAAAATCGCAATAACAATAAAGATTATATGTTGAAAAAAAATAATAATTATTGCATTTAAAATATATATATTTTATTTTAATTATATATATTTAATATGAGTGTTTTTAATGCCCCTATAATTAAATTAGAAGATGATAAAATGAATTGTCCAACTAAAGTATATAATTGGATAAAAATAGTTGAATACAAGTCGAATGATGAAAGTGATTATTATTTGTGTATTGATAAACGGGTTTTAAATAAATCTATATTTTTGATAAAATATAGAAATATAATGAAATTGGAATTGCCTCCTAGTAATATAACGACAAACGATAAAATTTTAAATTACGTAATCATTCGTTTGGTTCACGAATCCACACTTGATAATATAAGAGATATCGATTATATAAAAAATAATTTTGCCGAAAATTATCACTTATTTAAAATTATAGAAACAAACAATTTCTTATCCAAATACAACGGTAAAATACAGATAAATATAAGTGATTTCGAAAAAGTTGATTTATGGAATGATTTTACAGAAAATGACAATGGATTGTACGTATATAATTTTTATACAAAACCACCTTTGTTTAAAAGGAAACAAAATACATTCAATGAAAAATTTATTAATATTCGACCATTAAAACTATTATCACCATTGTATACTGACCCTCAAAAAAAAATATATTATAATGACCAGTATAGTAAAGATGCGTTTTTTAAATTTGATTTATTGATACCACCGTTGTCAAATATTAAACTTAATTTAGATACAAATATAAGTTCACAAAATGAAACAGGTGTTGATAATGGTGAAATAAAAATAGAAATTCAAAATATAAATAGAGATTTTTTTACAATAGATAACGGAATCGTAAATACTGACAACATTGTCATAAACAATATGGATTTGAATATGTTTGACGATGATATCCAAGACATTAAAATTTGGTTGCCATATACAATTATAAATAAAGGATCAAGTAAATTGTATATAAATTGGAATATAGAAACAGATGATGTATTGTATAAAGACATTAGTGGAACAATTTCATTATCAATTATTTATTTTAATCTTAAATTAAACTATAGTAATAGTTCCTTTCAAACAAATTTGATGATAAGCGATTTTAACAATATACATACATTTATTGACGTTTCAAATAATCTTATACCTAGTTGTCTAGGCCAATTTAATTCTATTGTAATGAACAAGGACTCAGATAATGAATATTTGATTTTTGAAAATAAACCTTATAGTGATATATTAAACGAAACTTTTTTACTAGAATTTACAAGCACAAATGAAAATGTATTAAAATCTTTTTCAAAAGAAGTCGTATCAAGAAATACAAGTGAAGTATTGAGATTGCAACGTTTTGGTGATCCTAGGGATTATGTAAATTCATTTTCACTCGTAAAATTAAAGTGTATAAATAGTGGAATTACAAAATTATTTGTTAAAGTGGTAAATAAAATTACCAATATATCGATTCATCTGAAACCATTTTATCTATGTAGTATATCTCTGAATATAGATAAGTCATTTGAATTTATAAATACAACTTCTAATACGTTAGAAGAAGTAAAGATAAAACCAATTTGCATGGGTAACAACAAAATAATAAAATATTTATTTAATCAAAATAATTTTAATGTATACAACAAATTAAAATCCAAACAAAAACAAATACCAAATGAAAGAATATTTAACAAATTGATTTTAGAATATTTGGATAAAAAATCCTTAAACCCTGAAACAGATATATCAATTCATTTTGATACAAATTTAAACGAAAATGTATCTTTTGATGTTCATAATATAGTTGAAAAACTAGACAATACAGACGGAGATATCGATATTTTAAATAAGCAAAACATTTCTGATGAAAATGGAGCTGTGTTTGATTTACGAGGAATACGTCCTGGTAAGATAGAAATTAAATTTTTGATAAATAGTTTAATGAGATTAACTAATTATTTAAAACAAACTGAAACCTTTTCTAGAAATAGAAATGAAATAGAATCAGAAGATATTTTTATAAAAAATATATGGCCTCAAAAAAATATAGAAAGAGAAAATAAGCGTTTCAATAAAGGTATCGACTCTGAAAATAAATACAAGTTTACAAATTTATTAGATGATACACATTATTTGTGTAATACTAGTACATATGGTCAAGATTCAGAATCTATTTATGATAGAGAATTTGTATACAAAACAAAATTAACAGAAATTATTGATATTGAAAATTGGGTTTTAGAAAAAGATGATGGAGAGAAAGGAACCTGTATTTTGAATTTTGGTAAAAAAAATAAGGGTATATGGGATAAAAATTATTGGAGTAAACAAAATTTAAAGTTTGATTTTTATATACGTTCTGTTCCGATAAATACAAATAAATTTGCTAGAAAAAATCCTGAATTTAAGGCTATTTTTACACCAACCATTTATTTCCGTTCCAAAGATATTAAAAATACAATTAAACGTTTGTATTATGAAAACGAACAATTGTATATGTATTTTGATATAAGTGGAAATTTTGATGATTTCTCAACAATGGGGGGTAAAAGTATCAAATTAAAAAATTTTAGACAAGAATTAATCTTTTTAAATGATGCTTTATTTTTTGTGGAAAAAGCAATTGGAATTTCCGAGACACTTTATATGTTTGTATTATCTACTGTAAAAAATATTGATATAAAAAATATCCAGTTTCAAAATGTAGATAAAAAAAATATATATTGGATAAAAGATGACACACAAGAAATTAACGCAGAATTTAAGTTAGATTTGGTTAATAAACAAATAATGTTAAAAAATATAAAAGACGAAAAAACAAAATTAATAGAAGAAATAGATGATTTTTCAATTTCATTAAATAGAGATGAGCAAATTTATAATGACAGAATTTTGTCTTTATTAAATATCGTAGAACCTACACAACTTACTAATATCAAAAATTTATTTAGAACATTAAAACAAAATATTTTAGAGACTAATGAAACTGAAGTCAAAAAATTAAATTCAAATTATTTGATCTTTAATAACGAAGTATCTAATCTTATCGATACATATAATTTGGAATGGAAAAAAAAAGTTATAGACATAGATGCTTATAAATCAAATCATTCTAAGTATTTTCAGGATATAAGTTTTAATATGATAGAAACTAGAAAAAAATTAGAAAATTTTAAAACTGAATTTATATTTATTGGCCAAAAAATAAATGAGATAAACGAATTAGAATTAGAATATTTTAATCAACAGAAAAATTTAAATACAATTGAAATTTTATCTGAAAATATGGATGACGTCGAAAAAGAGTATATTTGGTTATCAAGTCCTATAAAAGATGATATAATTAATACGCCTGAAATACCTAAAAAATGGTTTATATCAAAAGAAAGATATGTAATAACATTAAAAACAATTGTTTATAAAAACGATTCTACGGAAGTTTATGAATATGATACAAATCTTACAGAAATAAACAATGTAGATCTTTTTATTAAATCATTAGAAGGTAAACAAAATAATGAAGCAGTAATTTTACAAAAAAATATAAACGGTATTGTAAAAGAAATATCAAATTTGGAAAATGTAAAAAAAAATTTATCTGGAGAAAAGGACCAGGTAGAGAGGTCAACTTTAATTGATTTGGATATTGCAAACAAACAGATAGACATTTTAAAATTAAAAGAAAAATATGATGAATTAATTAAATTGGGGTCGGGTGGATTAAGTTATGTAAAGTATGTAGATGATAAATGGTTTTATTTATGGAAAGAATGGAGAATAGACTATATAGTATACAATCGACCAAAAAATAATTTTAATGAAATTATTAAATATTATACAAATGGTTCCGCATTGGAAAATAAAAATTTATCTATTTATTGTTCAGGAAAACAATATTTGACCATCGACGAATTATCCGGTGAATATAGTGTATTAAAATCAAAAATTAAACTTAACAATATAAATACCATATATGATATTGAAACTATATTTACAGTCGTTTCTATAGAAGAATATGGGTCAGATAATTACATATTAAATATTAAACCAGACGGTATTTTTAGTTTAAGTGATGAAATTTCTATATTTCAAAATGTTTCTTACTGGTCTATATATAAAAAAAATGAGATTTCTATTCAAACTATAGCTACAACTACAGATAATTATGAAATTGTAAAAAATAAATGTGTTTTAAAAAGAGACGAAGCATTGGATGATGAAAAAAAAGACGGAGTGGTATCTAATGTTGTTGAAAAAATTTCATACAATCCAAACGAAAATATTGGTATTCACTGGGCAACAAGTATTAATAATGAAGTAGTATATTTAATCAATGATTTGTCTAATGTAAAGTTCAAAGTAGAGGACGATATGAATTTCGTTTTGGAAATTTATAGTAAAATAAAGAGTGATTTTAAACCCGAATCAACGATTGATAATTATTATAAATATAGTCGTTTTCCTAATATACCAAATGCGGAATTCGATAAAACAACATACAGTATATATACAAATGGTGCATCAAATACAAAACATATGTATAATACACAACCTTGTCCAGAATTTTTTTATTGTAGTAAAATACCATCCTTGTCATTTGATGTAATTACTGTAGAAATACCCTTTAATATTTCTATAAATATAAATAGAAATTATAATGTTCAATTGGTTTGGCTACCAAAAAGATTTGATTACAAATTTGATTTATATAAATATGAAAATACTAGTGATAACCCTAAGTGGGAATTAATTGATACAGTAGATAATAATTTTTATATTGATACGAATGTATCAAAATACAATACGTATAGTTATAAAATAAAAAGTATTTTAAATTATAAAAACAAAGTAGCAGAAAGTCCTTTTAGCGAAGTAATTTCTATTTTCGTTTGCGGTGATAAAAAGTTTGAATTGGGACGTTATAATGTAAAACTAGATTTAAACCGAAATCTGGATTGTAATTCTAATGCGAGACCTTTAAATTTATTCAGCGAAACAAAAAAACAAATGACACAACGCCAAATATTTGCATTTTTGGCGAAAAAAAAAGGTGGTGGTATTTTTAGATAATTATTTTGATATAAATAAATATCTAATCAATTAATTCAAGATCTTTTAGTTTCCAATATTCACTATATCCATTTGGCATTGGTCTTTTAATAATAAATGGTATTTTTTTAGATTTTAATTCCAATAAAGCAATCGTATGTCCATCAATAATGTCTTTTCCTACTTTTACAAATATTTCTGAACCATTATTAATTTGTTTAGCGCGTAGACCTAACACTTTTGCTTTTTCATATCTAGTAAGAATAGGTAATGTTCTATGCATAGGATCTATAATAGAACCATCTTTGTCTCTGGTAGTTTTTGATAATGCAGACAATTCTTTATAATTTATTTGCTGTATTTCCGGATGGGCTTTTAATAATATTTCACTATTATTGGACCTATCTATTTTTTTTAATTCATCTTCATCGTAATCACTATCTGTATCTTCGTCATCATCAGATAATTCAGGTAAATTACTTGAAATATTTTTCATTTCTTCTGGTGGAGACAACCACGGGTCTTCTTCTTCATCATCTTCTTCTCCTTCTTCATCTTCATCTTCTTTTTCTTCATTTTCTTCTTCGGAGTCAATTGTATCATCTTGTTCTTCCATTTCTTCTTCTTGTTCAGAAGATTGTTCACTTTCATTTGTTGATAATTCTATTTCACCTTCACTTTGAGATAACAATTCATCATCGGATACTTCTTCTAAATCACTCATTTATAATTAAAAAATATAAAATATTTATATAGTTTTCAATTTATTTATTATCTGTATTTTTCCACATATTATCACAAACACTACACAAATATATAAATTTCATATTTTTATCGTCATAACGAATATATATAATTTCTTTTTTTTGATATTCAGGATCTTTTTTTTCTAGATTTGATTTACAAGCGTCATTTGGACATTTTATATTATTTATTCTTGGTAAAGTGGGGTCCATTTTTGTAAATTTATTTATTATATTTTTATAAGATACATTTCCCGAAGTAATATGTGTTTTAGATACACAAATGTTTTCGGTATTTTTACCTAATTTTTTATTTTCGTTTCCACATCTTCTACAATAATAAATTAAATCGTTATCGGTAGTAGAGTTAAGTCTTAAATAAAACATATTTCCACACTTTTCACAAAAATGCATATTATATTTATAAGTATATTTTATTTTTATATATATTTCAATTTATTTTTAATAACTCTTTTGTCTCCTCCAATAGGGCTTTATAATTTATATTTACTGTCATATTGTATAAAGAGGTGTGTATATTCACCTTTTCTTTATATGTATCTGATAAATATAATAGTTTGTTTATAATATTTTTTTTTTCTTTTTTGATGTGTTCTTCTATAGTATCAAAAAATTTTTCAAAATCCATTGGTAAATATTTTTTACTATAAATACCATTTATCGCCGTTTTAAAATTTTGATATTCCAGTATTTTATTATAATTGTCAAAGTCGCGATGTTTTTCTGTTATACCCGGTTCGTTTAAAAGTGGTTTGTTATGAAATAAAGTAATTAACGTTAATAATACAGTTCTAATGGTTTGACAAGATGTCCATTGTTCCCCTCTCCACGTATTTAATATTGACAAACAAACCTTAGATGAACGGTATAAATTTGGATTAAATCTGGTTTTACCATCATTGGTTAAATATTTTAAAACAGGTGGTTCATAAGGATAATTTGAAGGAAATTTAAACCGAAACAAAAAAATTCCATTTTCGTATATACTTGTTTTTGGACCAAATATAATAGCATATCCTTGTAGTATATTATTTTCATCGTGAAAATAATGTATACCATGTTCAGTAAGCGGTTTTTTCATTATTTCTACTATGTCCTTAATTAATCTATCTCGATTTTTTTTTGGAATAAATGTTGATTTTGCGAGTGAAGTCATATATATATAATGATTGTTTAGAAAGTTTTAAATAATTATTTTTAAATATTTATTTATTACCAAAATTGGTGCGATATTTGCGTTCGACATTCAATTACTTATTTTATTGAAAATATAAATTGATTTAAAAATGTCCACATATAATACAGATAAATGAATAAATCGTTAAAATCATTTTTGTATGATAACAGAATACCAACTGGAAGTAAAGGTATTGAGTCTACACATACTAGAATAGGATTAAAGAGTAAGGAAAACAAAAATGAATGGGAAATTTATCCCGCGAATTTACACATAGAAGATATCGATCAGTTTTATGAATTGTATAGTGATAAAGTTTTTGTAAATGGTAGAGATGAGTATCTAACAGAAACTCAAATTAAAAATGGTGTGGCACCCGTGTTAATTGATTTGGATTTTAGATATAAGGCAGAAGTAAAAGAAAGAATGCATAATTCTGGATTTGTTCAAGACGTTGTAGAACTATATGCAGAAACAATACAAAAGATATTTAATGTTGATAATCAAAAAGTAGAGGTATTTGTTTTTGAAAAGCCAACCATCAATAGAATGTATGCAACAAGCAAAAACATGGTAAAAGATGGTATTCATATCGTAATATTAATGTGTATTGATCATGCTGCTCAAATGTATTTGCGTAGTGAGATTTTAACATTGATACATGAACAAATATTATCTGCTTTACCTCTAACAAATAAAGCAGAAGATGTATTGGATGAATGTGTTAGTAAGGGTGAAGTAAACTGGCAGCTATTCGGTTCTAAAAAACCCGAAAATGAAGCTTATAAGGTATCTTATCATTATGAAATTATGTTTGGTGAAGATGATTTTGATTTGGATGATGTTTCGGAAAGTAATTTTAATGAAAAATTAAAAAAACAAGGTTTTGCAGTTGAATTTTTGAAAAAGATTAGTGCAAAAAACAATACACATTTCGCTCCCGAATTAAGAGAAGAACATAAACCATTTTATGAAAAAGTATTGACTCAGCAGAAAACCAAAAGAAAACGTAAAAAAAATAAAAAAATTTCCAAAAAAAACAATGCCGATGTATTGCATTTGGAATTTGGTATGGAAAACAATATGCAATTGATAATCGATTCAATCGAGAATGCTTCTATATTGGATCAATACATTGAAAATTATATTATGAATTGCTCTTCCACCGAAGGAGGCATTGATATTGTAAATGAAAATATTAAAGAAGTTCATAATTACACAATGTTGTTAACGGAAGACTATTACAACAATTATCCAGAGTGGATTAAGATAGGATGGTGTTTACACAATACACATTATAAATGCATATTAACGTGGATTAAATTTTCAAGTAAATGGGATCATTTCGATTGGACAACTGGGGTTTCTGAATGTTGGGATCGTTGGAATTCTATGCGTGAAATTGGATATAGTGATAGAACCATACTGTATTATGCATTTAAAATCGATAGTCAAGAAGCAACAAAAATAAAAGAAAAAACATTGTCTTGTTTGATTAAACAAACCTTAAATACAAGTTTTGAAAAAAATATTCAAGGATTTAAAGTTGATCCTAGAGAAACAGACCTTGCTAGATTTGCGTGGCATATGTTTAAACATAATTATAGATGTGCTAGTATCAAGGGTAATATTTGGTATGAATTTAAAGACCATCGTTGGCAGAAAAATGAATGTGGTAATGGTTTAAGGAAAAAATTATCCACTGAAATGTCCAAATTATATGTAAATCGTTGTAATTCGATGATGGCCGAAATACGCGAAGACAATAATATGACCGAAAAACAAACGGAAGCTTTGATTGCTGAAGGAAATATTTATAATTGTATAGCATTGAAACTAAAGGTTACTGGTTATAAAGACAATGTATTAAAAGAATGCAAAGAAGTGTTTTATGATAAAAACTTCGAAGAAAAGTTAAACAACGAAAAAACAAAAACATTGTTGTGTTTTAACAACGGTATTTATGATTTTGAAAATAGAGAATTCAGAAACGGCGAACCAGAGGATTATATCTCCAAATGCACGGGAACCGATTATATTGCAATCGACCGCGATAATGATGAACATTTGAAAACAATAGCCGAGTGTAATGATTTTATGGAAAAATTGTTTCCAAATCCAGAACTAAGAAGATATATGTGGGATCACTTGTCTGGTTGTTTGCTAGGAACTACGCATGAACAAACTTTTAATATTTATAATGGTGCACAAGGTTCTAACGGTAAATCAAAATTAAGAGAATTTATGAACTTAATATTAGGGCAAAGTGAAAATGGTGGTTATGCCGGAACTGTTCCCATAACATTGATTACACAAAAAAGAAAACAATTGGGTGGCACTTCCTCTGAAGTAGCACAATTAAATGGTCTAAGATATGCTTGTATGGATGAACCTTCTGAAGGCGACAAAATAAATGAAGGTATTATGAAGCAAATAACCGGTGGTGATCCTTTACAGGCTAGAGAATTATACAAGGAGTCGTTTACATTTATTCCACAGTTCAAATTGGTTTGTTGCACAAATCATTTACCTGAAATCAAAAGCACTGATGGCGGCACGTGGAGAAGAATACGTATTGTAGAATTTGAATCTACATTTAAAGAAACTATTGAAGAAGTAAGTGAAGACCCGGAAGATTATGAATTTTTGGGAGATCCAGCACTAGGTAAAAAATTAATTATATGGGCACCTATTATGACATCTCTATTGATTGAAAATGCTTGTAAGAAAAAGTTGTGGGAAAATAAAATAGAAAAATGCGATATGGTAATTAAAGCTAGTAGAGCTTTTCAAGAAAAATCGGATTATTTATCTGTGTTTTCAAAAGAAAAAATCATTAAAGGTGAAAAAAGAGATAAGATTTCAAAAACACATATTCAAGAAGTATTTAAACAATGGTATAATAATATGTATCCGGGTGAAAAATTACCTAGTATACAAAAATTACACGACTTTTTAGATAAAGAATTGGGCAAATATAGACGACAAGGTTGGCACGGATATAAAATTAAATATGATAATTATGAATCAGATAGCGAAGATGAAGAAGAATAAATAATATATTAAATCAAATTTTTTAATCTATTATTTCATACTCAACTTATTTGTTCTATTGTAAATGTAAAACAATATAGAAACACAAGATATAAATACCAAATAGGTTATGTCGAGTTTTAAATGTCCTAAACCAACCAATATGTTTTCATATACAAAATGTATAATGTATCCACTAAAAATCAGTAATAACAGGAAAGGATAACGATATGGATTTTTCCATTGACTTTTCAATAAAAATTTTACTAATAATAATGCAATCGTTGCGACATAAATATACCATAAATAACCATTCAACCACGTTCCCCAACTCTCACTTTTTTGATTATAAAAAAAAGTTAATCGATTGTTAATTTGTTTATCGTTTTCTGTATCATTGACCTTTTTTTTTAAATGTTTCAGTTTATATTTGTAAGCACCTTCTACTTCGTTCAAATTGCTTTTATAAGTATTTTGAGAACCAATCACATCTGCTAAATTTAATATTTTTTCAAATGTTTTATTGTAATATTTTTCAACTTCACTCATTTTTCCTTTAATATGCTTTTTGGCCCTGTTGTATAATAAACTGTTATAGTAAGGTGTTTGGTTGGTTTCTGTATAATATTTTTTTTCAACATTTAATAATGTTTGTTTGGAGTTTTTTGCATTGTATTTTGCTTTATTGTATTCATTCATAAGTTTTTCTCGTTTACCAGAAGCCTGACATTTAGCATCACATACTGGCAAATTTTTATTTAAATTTTTAACTAAATCTCCTAGATTTTCTTGCATATTCATTCTTGATGTATAATAATTAGAAATTAATATATTGTTATTGGTGCATAAGTTGTTGGTTGTTCGGCTGGTATAATAACTTTCGAAAATCCTCCTATATTTCTAAATCCATCTTTCTTTTTTTTAATTGTATTTTTTAAACTAGAAACAGCATCTACACATTTATTTCCCTCAAATAATTTCTTTAATGAATCGGCATTTCTATTGAAGAATCCAATATCTCCTATACCAACGACACCATCTTTATTATACATACTAGTATCCCCTTGGTCATATTTCTCATAATCTATATTGTCTCGTCTGGCATTATCGTATATTTGTGATGAAATACTAATAATAACCCACGAAATTGTTAAAACTACACCAATTCCGCCAATTCGATTGGGAAACCATGCAAATTGAAACAAATAAGATAAAATCAGTAATATAAATGCTCCATATACTACGGTCTTTAATATTTTTTTGTGAGCATTATAACGGTCATATTCGTAATCACCGACCTGAACCATTCTTATTTTATTTGAACGCTCCGATTTTAACTGAGTTAGTCTATTTTTAATATTGTTTAATTCTTCTTCCATTACTGAAACCATGGTT
>MDSV01007124.1_pt1 | contig 11679 bp, 15 predicted proteins | sample 810851 | NCBI WGS metagenome assembly MDSV01 (sample SAMN05326640, study PRJNA326480) | marine metagenome | isolation source: seawater | place: Atlantic Ocean: North East | collected 2012 | reverse complement strand
TTTAATATAATTATTAAATTTTTTCATCCATTCTATTTTGTAATCAAATTTTTCAGTGTCTATTGGATTTCCATTTGGGAGATATATATTAATTAACATAATTTTATTTTTAATATTTTTTAATTCAATTTTTGTTTCTATAAATCTAGCGTTTTCATCTTCATAATTTGGAATTTTATTTTTTGTAATTTCGAGTTTTTTTTTTGAAATTAATGCAACACCATTCCAGGCTTTTTGACCATTAACATAGCAATGATATTTTAGATTTTCTATTTCTTGAAAAGGAAAAGCTTCATTTGTGCATTTTAATTCTTGTATAATATATATATCTGATTGGTCATCCTTTATAAATTTAATAAGATGATCTACCCTTGCGTTTACTGAATTAACATTCCAACTAGTAATTTTCATTTATATTGAAAAAGAAGTGCCACAACCACAAGAAGAAGATGCTTGTGGATTTGAGATTTGAAATGAAGATCCTATTAATTCGTTTACATAATCAATTTTAGAACCTTTAATTAATTCTATTGATGTTTTATCAATTAAAACTTTCACATTATTGTATTGAAATATAATATCATCATCATCAGCTTTTTCAGAGAAATCAAATTTATATTGAAATCCAGCACAACCTCCACCTAAGACTGTAATTCTAAAGAATTGAGAATCTTCTGCAATCAGGATTTTATTAATGTGATTTTGCGCACTTTCTGTAACTTCTATTTTATTATCCATTTATTTAAATATTCTTTATAGTTATTTAAAACATTTATAATATAAATTTTCATATGTTTAAACATTTAGCTTCAAATCCCAATAAATCAAAAGGCAGATTATATATTGAAGATGATATTGATCTAAGAAATCCATTCGAAAGAGATAGAGCAAGGGTAATTCATTCAAATTCATTTAGAAAATTAAAATATAAAACCCAGGTTTTTATTGAAAGTGAAAGTGATTATTTTAGAACAAGACTTACTCATTCATTAGAGGTAGCTCAAATTTCTAGATCAATATGTAGATTGCTTGCTTTAAATGAGGATCTTGGAGAAACGGTTGCTCTAGCACATGATTTAGGTCATCCACCTTTTGGTCATAGTGGTGAAGATGCTTTGAATGAGGCAATGCAAAACTTTGGGGAGTTTAATCATAATGATCAAACTCTTCGAGTATTAACTTCAATTGAAAAAAGACACCCTTATTTTGACGGATTAAATTTAACCTGGGAAAGTCTTGAAGGAATTGTAAAGCATAATGGTATTATTTTTAAAAAATTACCTTATCACTTATTGCATTATATTAAAAAACAAGATCTAAATCTAAAACATCAACCATTTCTTGAGTCACAAATTGCAAGCATATCTGATGATATAGCTTATAATAATCATGATATTGAAGATGCTGTAAGAGCAAATTTAATTAATTTAAATCAGTTATCTGATGTAGTTTTCTTTAAAAATATTATATTAGAATTACAAAAACAATATAAAAATATTTCTGATAAACAATTGCTTTATCAAGTATTAAGAAATTCAATGTCAAGTATGATAAATGATATATTTAAAACAACATCTTTAAATTTAAATAATAAATATAAATCAATAGAAGATATTCAAAATCATAACAATTTTATCGTTTCTTATTCAGATCAAATGTATAATAATTGTAAATTGATAAAAGAATTTTTGAATATTTATGTTTATAATCACACAAACCTTCTAGATAAAAGAAATTATTCTAAAAATGTTGTTCATAAATTATTTATATATTTTAAAAATAATAATAACAAATTACCTTTAGATTGGGTAAATCAAGATATTGAAATTGAAAGACTAATTTGTGATTATATTTCAGGTATGACAGACAGATTTGCAATCAAATTATACAAGGCAATTTATGAATAGTTATATACATAGATTACTTAATTTTTTTTATGAATATAGTGACGAATTATTTTCTAATAAAATAATTACTGAAATAAACATAAAACAAATAAGTATCGATTATTTATCTAATAATAAAAAAGGTGATATTGCATCAAATTTCTTTTTAATTATAAAAAAGAAAATTATAGATGAAAAATTTGATTTTGAGTCTAATTTTAGAGCTAAAGTTAAAAAAAATGATTTTATTGATAATTTCGAAATATCAAAAAATGGTTTCATTAATTTTTTTTTAAAAAAAGAATTTATTTTAGATTCCCTTAATAAGATCAATAATAAAAGTTTCTATAAAGAAATAAAATTTGGAAATAACAAAAGAGTTAATATTGAATTTGTATCTGCTAATCCTACAGGTCCTATTCATATTGCACATATAAGAGGGGCTATTTTTGGTGATGTTTTAAGTAATTTGTATGAAAGAGTGGGATTTAATGTCGTTAGAGAATATTATGTTAATGATGCTGGTTCTCAAATTGATAAATTATCTAATTCTTTATATAAAAGATATTTACAAATTTTGGGTCAAAAAATTGAACTTACTAAGGATGAATATCCAGGTGAATATTTAATAGATATTGCTAAAGAAATATATTCTAAAGACAATGACATATGGGTAAGTAAAAATGAGGATGAAAAAAATTTATATTTTAAAGAATTTGTAATTGATAAATTATTAAAAAATATAATATCTGATTTACAACTAATAAATGTTAAATTTGATAAATTTACTCATGAATCTCAAATTGTTAAAAGTAAAATAATTGAAAATTTATTTACAATACTAAAAAAAAATAATTTAATCTACGAAGGTGTTCTCCCAAAGCCTAAAACTGATGATGTTGAATGGGAACCTCGTAAACAACTTTTATTTCGATCATCTAATCTAAGTGATGATCAGGATAGAGCATTTAAAAAATCTAACGGTGAATGGACATATTTTGCAAATGATGCAGCTTATCACTATGATAAATATAGAAGAAATTTTGATAAACTTATTAACGTTTGGGGTTCTGATCATATCGGTTATATTCCTAGAATGAAATCTCTTTTAAATTCCATTCAAAATAATAATAAATATTTTGAAGTATTAGTATGTCAAATAGTTAGTTTAATTCAAAATAAACAAAAAATTAAAATGTCAAAAAGAGAAGGTAATTTTATTACTCTAGTTGATGTTTTTAATAGAGTAGGAAAAGATCCAATTAGATATTATATGATTTCAACTAGAAATGAGACATCTATAGATTTTGATTTAGATGAAGTAATAAAAAAAAATAAAGATAACAATGTTTTTTATTGTCAATATGCATATGCTAGAGCTTCATCAGTTATAAATAAAGCTAAAGATTTGAATATTTATTATGAAGAAGTAGATAATTTAGTTCAATTTAATAAAAACATTTCTAAAGATGAATTAGAAATTATTAAATTAATGATTTCATATCCATATTTAGTTTATCAATCAGCATATTATAATGAACCACATAGATTAATAAATTATTTAGAAACATTGTGCTCAAATTTCCATTCATTATGGAATAAGGGAAAAGAGAACGAATCTCTTAGATTTATTGATAATCAAAATATTAATCAGACTAAGGTTAAAATATTTTGGATACAAAATTTTAGAGTAATAATAAAAGATATTTTTTCAATAATTGGAATAGAGGCACCTGAGAAAATGTAATGAAAAGAAATATATTTATTTATAAAAAGAATAATAAATTTTATTTTTTTATTTTATTTATTTTATTATTAACCATATTAATCTATTTTATTTCTTTTTATTTAATTAAAAATCAAGAATATTTTATCATATCTTATAAATCTCCTATAAAATATTATATTATTCCTAATGATAAAGAAGGGGAGAAAGTCAAATTTATTGATAAAAAAAGCATTAACAACTTATCAATATTTCAGAAAAATAATAGTAATAATATTAGTGAATTGAATTATACAATTCAATTATTTAGTGACACTAATTATAAAAATATAGATAAATATATAAATAATGTATTGAATTCTAAATCTGAAATAATAATAACTGATCAATTATTCATTTTTACTATTAATTCTCAAATTGGCACAGATTATTTTTTAACATATCAAAATTTTAATACAAAAAATGAGGCAATGCGTTATTGTAAAAAATTAAGTTTTGTCAAAAAATGTTTAATTTTAAAACCTATAAATTAATAATTTTTGAGAATCTCATTTACATTGGTATATATATAAAAAATGTCTGAAATTTTAATGCAGGAAAAAAATTTTAATAAATTTCATTTATTACTCGACAATTTTGAAGGCCCAATAGATTTACTGTTAGTTCTAGCAAGAACCCAAAAAGTAGATTTATCGGATATCTCAATTTCTGAACTTGCTGATCAATATATAAAATTTATTAATGAATATAGAAATGTTCATATTGAAATTGCTGCTGATTATCTAGTTATGGCTGCTTGGCTTACTTACCTTAAATCAAGATTATTACTCCCAAAAGAAGAAAAAACCGAGGAACACTCTGCTGAGGATTTAGAAAAAGCATTAAGATACCAATTACAAAGATTAGAGTCATTTCAAAATATTTCTAAAATTTTATATTCTCGACCTCTTATTAATAGAGATATATTTTATGGTGGGGCGTCTGAAGGTTTAAAGGTTAAGTATAATATAAATTATACATCAAATCTTTATGATTTATTAAAATCTTATAGTCAAATTTTAAAATCTAAAGATCAGATTAAAAATTTAACTATAGAATATTCTGAATTATATTCAGTAGATCAGGCCATTAAAAGAATGAGAGAGATTTTTGGTACAATTTCAGAATGGACTAATTTTTTAAATATTATTCCTAGATTAATTAAAGATAAAAATATAATTAATAAATCAATAATTTCTTCAAATTTTGTTGCTTCACTTGAATTATCTAAAAATGGATTTATTGATGTAAAGCAAGAAATAACATTTGGAAATATATATATTAAATTAAAAAATTAATGGAAAATAAAGATATAAAATTATTAGAAGCTATATTGTTTGCATCAGGTGAACCTGTTGAAGAAGTTGATCTTAAAAATAAAATCAATGATAAAAAAAACATAGCTAAATACTTAGATCAAATTAGAGTTTTTTATAGCTCTAGAGGCATTAATCTTATTAAAACTGGAAATAAGTGGTCTTTCAGAACTTCGCATGAGCTTATTGATGATTTAACAATATTTAAAACGCAAAAGAGAAAATTATCAAGGGCAGCTTTAGAAACATTATCAATTATTGCTTATCAACAACCAATTACAAGATCAGAAATTGAAAATATAAGAGGTGTGCAGATGGGAAGAGGGTCCATTGATCACCTTATGGAAATAGGGTGGATTAAACCTTCCGGTAGAAAAAATATACCAGGTAAACCTACTTTATGGTCCACAACTGAATTATTTATTGAACATTTTGGCTTAAATGATCTAGGCGATTTACCTAATAAAGATGAGTTAAAAGCAAGTGGGTTTTTAGATAAAAGAGCAGCAATTGCAACTATTAGTGATCTTGCAGAAAATGAAGATCTTAATGATCAAGAAATTAACGAAGCAACTGAAGAAGAAAATCTTGACGATTTTATTAGTAGTAATTAAATAATTAAATTTTAAATTAATTATAATAAATTCTTGGGAGTAAAATTGACGGATAAAGATTTTAAAAATATTGAAGAAATAAATCGTATTCTTAAATATTTACATAAAGGTAAATTAGATCAATCAGCTTGGTCAAATGTGTTAGAATTAAGGGATAGTTTAATTAAATTAATTTCAGAACATAAGGAATATTCTGATCACATGAAGTATCATCATTAATTCATTTGTTTAATTTTTTCCTTGTTTTTCTTGTTTTTTCTATTTTATTTTATCTGAAAAACAGAGATAAATTTCCTAATTTTACTTGTTTTTTAATATTTTGACTGTATGAGGATCCTATGACTCCTAGTATTTGGCAACTTTTAATTGTTCTCGTTATTGTCCTACTATTGTTCGGTAGGGGAAAAATTCCTCAATTAATGGGTGATATGGCTAAAGGCATTAAATCCTTTAAAAGAGGTATGTCTGATGAAGAAAAAAAAGAAGATAAAAATTTAGAGAATAAGAACGACGAAGAAAAATAATTCCAATGTTTTCTTTTGGTTGGGGTGAAATTTTTCTAATTGGAATAATAGTTGTTGTTGTTATAGGACCTAAAGATCTTCCTAAATTTATAAAACAAATTGGATTATTAGCAAAAAATATTAGAAAAATTTCATCAGATTTTAAATCATCTATTAATGAAATAGCTGAAGAGTCTGAAATTAAAGATTTAGCAAAATCAGTTAAAGAAGTAAAAAAAATAAAAGATGGGATAGATATAAAAAAAAATTTTGAGAATGAAATCAACACTATAAAAGAAACTGTAAAGATTGCTGAAAATGATATTTCAGATATAGAAAAAAAATAATAATATAAATGGTTGACGATAAATTTGAAGAAATGTCATTAATTGAGCATTTAACTGAACTGAGGAAAAGACTTCTTTGGAGCTTTCTTTACATATTAATAATCTTTGTAGTTTGTTTTTATTTTGCAGACGAATTATTTGCTTTTCTTGCAAATCCATTAGTTCAATTACTTGATACTGATAAAGGGCAAGGTTTTATATATACAGCTCTTCAAGAAGCTTTTTTTACAGAATTAAAAATTGCATTTTTCTTCGCTTTATTTTTTGCATTTCCATTAATAGCAATTCAAATTTGGAGATTTATTGCGCCTGGCTTATATTTAAAAGAAAAGAGGGCTTTTTTACCTTATTTAGTTGCCACACCTATTTTATTTTTTGCAGGTGGTTCTATGGTTTATTATATAATATCTCCAATAGCCTGGTCTTTCTTTTTATCTTATCAAAATATGGGTTCTTCGGGTGTCCCAATTAGACTTGAAGCAAAAATGGGAGAATATTTATCACTAATGATGAGATTTATCTTTGCATTTGGTTTAGCTTTTCAATTACCAGTAGTTTTATCTTTAATGGCTAGAGTTGGAATTGTTACGCATCAATCACTAAGAAAGTTTAGAAAATATGCCATTGTCATTGCATTCTTGGCTGCTGCTTTTTTAACTCCACCTGATCCATTCAGCCAGATAAGTTTAGCTTTGCCAATTATTATTTTATATGAAATTTCAATATATATTGCTAAATTAATTCAAAAAAAGAAGGATGATGATAAATAGTGCATAATATTAACTATATTAGAGAAAATCCTGTTGAATTTGATAATTCAATGAAATTAAGGGGAGAAAACCCTATATCAACTAAACTTTTAGAAATTGATAAAATAAAAAGAGATACACAAACTGTACTTCAGAATTTACTATCTGACAGAAATACTATTTCAAAAATTATTGGAAACTTAAAAAATAAAAATGAAGATCCAAGTTCTGAAATTTCTAAAGTTGAAGAATTAAAAACAAAAATTAATGCATTAAAAGAATTGGTAAATATAAAAGATAATGAATTAAACACAATTTTAACAAAATTACCTAATATTCCAGATAAATCTGTACCAAATGGAAAAGATGAGTCTGATAACATTTTGTATAGAGACTGGGGATCTAAACCTAATTTTAACTTTAAACCAAAAATTCACTATGAAATTGGTGAAAATTTAGGCTTAATAAATTTTGAAATTGCATCAAAATTATCAGGATCTAGATTTGTTTTATTAAAAAAACAAATTTCAAAACTAGAAAGATCTATATCCAACTTTATGTTAGATAAACATACAGAGCAAAACGGTTATACAGAGTATAGCGTTCCTTTTCTTGTAAAGGAAGAATCTTTATTTGGAACTGGACAACTTCCAAAGTTTGGTGAGGATTTATTTACAGCTGGTGATGATCATTGGCTAATACCAACTGCAGAAGTTCCACTTACTAACCTAGTTAGAAATGATATTTTGAATATTAATCAACTTCCAATGAGATCAACATCATTTACACCCTGTTTTAGATCTGAAGCTGGTGCAGCTGGAAAAGATACAAGAGGAATGTTAAGACAACATCAATTTACTAAAGTTGAATTAGTGTCAATTGTTGAGCCTCAACATTCTAATGAAGAATTGGAAAGAATGCTTGAATGTGCCGAGAGTATTTTAAAAGATTTAAATATACATTATAGAGTTATGACTTTATGCGCTGGTGACATGGGCTTTTCAGCTGTTAAAACATATGATATTGAAGTTTGGTTACCTGGTGAAAACACATATAGGGAAATATCAAGTTGCTCAAACTGTCGTGATTTTCAAGCAAGAAGAATGAATGCTAGATACAAAAATAAAGATAAAAATATTTTTGTTCACACTCTTAATGGATCAGGTTTGGCAGTAGGTAGAACATTAATTGCTATATTAGAAAATTATCAAATGGACGATGGTAATGTTGAAATACCAGAAGTTTTGAGAAAATACTTTAATAATAAAACACTTCTATAGTGTTAGATGTAAGAAAAATAAGGCTGATTTTAGAATTAAGAGAGTCAGGCATAGTTAGTTCAAGAGTATTATCTGCATTGGAAACTATACCTAGAGAAAAATTTATTCCTGAAAATTATAGAAATCAAGCGTATGAAAATATTGCTTTACCTATAAGTGATAATCAAACAATTAGCCAACCATATGTAGTTGCAAAAATGACTGAGTTATTGGAAATCGAAAATAATCATAAAGTTTTAGAAATTGGAACTGGTAGTGGTTATCAATGTGCAATCTTATCTAAATTAGCCAGAAGAGTATATACTATTGAAAGAATAAAAAATTTACATGAAAAATCACTTGAAATATTTAATGAACTTAAATTGACAAATATAGTTTCTAAATATGAAGATGGTAATATAGGTTGGAAAGAACAAATACCATTTGATAGAGTTATTTTTACTGCAGCTACAAAAAAAATATCAGATATAATTTTTTCTCATATTTCAGAAAATGGAATTATTGTTTGTCCTATAATTAAAGATGATAGACAAATAATCATCAAATATATAAAAAAAAATAAAAAAATTAAATCAAAAGAATATGATGATGTATTGTTTGTTCCAAATCTAACTGGTAGAAATTAATAAATTAATTTTTTTATTTTATATATTGAATAAAAGAAATACAGAATACCTATTATCCAATGAACTATTACTAATCCGATAAACGTATATATGTAATCTATTTTTATATTATTATGAATTAATGTTACAACAATTATTGGAATTAATACAAATCTTAAAATTGCCATATACATTACAATTATTGGTTTTTTTAATCCTTGAAAAGTTGCATTAGATATAAAAAAAAGTGGAAAGGCAGGAAATCCAAATGACCAAATTTTAAGATAAATGGAACCAAAAAAAATTACCTCCTTATCATTTGTGAATAATTTCATCGCTAATTCTGAGGTAAAAAAAAGAATAATAGCAACAATTAATAGTAGTAAAAAACCAGTTGAAGTAGCTTTTTTAAATGTTTCAAAAATTCTTTCAGGTTTTTTTGCTCCTAAATTTTGTCCTACTATAGAAGTAACTGCAGTACTTAATCCAAGTAAAGGTAAAAATAATAACTGCTCATATCTACCTGCTGAAGAAAAACCTGCTATTGCATTATTTCCAAATATACTAACAAAATATAAAATAATATAAGATCCCAGAGCTATCATCATTAGACCTATTGATGCTGGAATGCCTTGAAATAGTATTTCTCTTAAAAAAACAAATTTAGGAATAAGGAAGTTTTTTTTAAAATATATATAAATCTCAGTTTTAGAAATTTTATAAAGTAAGTAAATTAATCCTATTAATTGAGACAAAATAGTTGCTAGAGCAATACCTTTTATTCCTAAAGCGGGGAAAATTGAAATATTAAAAAAATTTCCTGAAATTAATATAGGATTTAAAATAATATTTAAAAAAAAACTAAATATTAATACATTTCTATAACTTTTTGTATCACCCAAAGCTGCTAAACATGAGTTAGAAACCATAAGTAGTAAAATAAAAACTGAACCTAAGTAAATGATATTCATATATTCGCTTGATAATTTTAAAGTTTTTTGCTCATCATTTATAGATTGTAAAATTGAGGAACCAAAATAAATACCAAGAATAGAAATTATAATAGCTACAAAAACTGCTAACCCTAATGATTGACTAAAAATTTTACTAGCTTTTGCTGTATTTTTTTCTCCTATTGAGTTTGCTATAATGCTCGTTGTAGCAATACTTAAGCCTATTCCCAAAGCAATGATCACAAAATATATTGGGAATGTTTGCCCAATAGCAGCTAAGGCTATTTCTGAAATCATTCTACCGGCAAAAATTGCATCAACAAGTGAATAAAGATTTTGAAAAATTGTTCCTATAGATGATGGAAGTGCAATCTTCCAAAAAAGTTTATATATATCATCTTCAATTAAATTAATATTTTTCATATCATTATTTATAGATACCGAACTTTAGGATTGTAAACATCTTCACTATATTTCAAATAAAAATGCAAATCTTTTACTAAATTTTTTAAATCTTTTAAAATTTTTTTTTCTTTAAAATTTATTATTAATAACCCACTACCTTTCATTCTTTTTTCTTCATCGTTTGGCATAATTGGTAACTCAATATTTAATAAATTACCTATTCCTTTTTTTCTTATATTTTCTATGAATAAATCATTTTCTGAATAATTTACAATTGGATACCAAATAATAATTTTCGAATTTTCATATTTTTTTTCTAAGTTATCTAATATGTAATTGATATTTTCATAGTCTTCTTTAATTTCATATGAAGGGTCAATTAATATAAAAAATGATTTTTTATTATATGCTACTTTATCAATATATTTAAATCCATCAGTTTTAATAATTTTAACATTAGTAAACTTATTATGATTTATTTTTAGACTCTCATATTCATTTTTATGAAGTTCACAAAAAAATAACTTATCTGAATTATGTGATATGTTTGATATAATGCAGGGCGACCCAGGGTAAAAATTATTATTTTTTGAAATTATCTTTAATTTTTTTAAATAATTAATTATTAGATTGTTTTCTCCGCTATATTTTTCAATTTTTTTTATCCCATATTTGTATTCTTTATTCTTATCCATATATCTAGAAATATACTTATAAATTCCATTTCCTGAATGAGTATCGACGTAACTAATTGATTTATTGTGTTTTTTTTCCAAATTGTATAGATATATTAATACAATATGCTTTAATACATCAGCATGATTGCCAGCATGAAATCCGTGTTTATAGCTCAACATAAAATTACAAAAATATAGCTTGAAATTAATTACTTATTAGTTATTTAATGAAATTAATTAATCAATATTTATATTATATATACGACAAATAAATAATTAAACCTCATAAAATCATTAACAAAGGAGAATAATATATGCCAAGTGGTAAAATAAAATGGTTTAATCCAACTAAAGGTTATGGATTTATTGAAAATGACGATGGAGGAAAAGATGTTTTTCTTCATGTGTCAGCACTAGAATCAGCAGGAATTGATACTTTGGAAGAAGGTATGCCAGTTGAATTTGAAATTGGTGAAAATCGCGGGAAAGAAAACGCTATAAATATTAAGAAAAAATAATTTTTTTGAATTCTAATAAATTATTAGAATGGATAGGTGTTTTTACTGCTATCCTATATTC
>MDSV01236056.1_pt1 | contig 11680 bp, 13 predicted proteins | sample 810851 | NCBI WGS metagenome assembly MDSV01 (sample SAMN05326640, study PRJNA326480) | marine metagenome | isolation source: seawater | place: Atlantic Ocean: North East | collected 2012 | reverse complement strand
TGTTTATCATCTTTTTGTTTATCATCTTTTTGTTTATCATCTTTTTGTTTATCATCTTTTTGTTTATCATCTTTTTGTTTAGTAATAGTTAAATCACTTAGACCATGGTCATTGTTTTTATCTGTTACAATATTATCTCCTTCAAATAGTTCTCTTCTAACATCACTTACAGTAACATTTTCAGTTAATTTGCTTTCTATTGAATTATTATTAATTGATACCAATTCCCCATCTTCATTAATGGTTTGTGTTAGAACATTTCCACTATCACGTGCCTTATTTATATTATCTTTAATTGCGTTCGACCTACTATCTTTAACACGCTTATCAAAAGATTCTTTAGCATTTTTTTCGTTATTTTGTTTTTCATTCATTAATTGATTTAATTCGTCTTCTAAATACTCAACGCGTCCAGTTTTATACGCTTCGGGGTGAAACGGAATCCACATACCAACTGGACCAACATATACATCATGATTCGGATCCATTTCTCTTAACAATTTACATCTCAATTCTGCTTCTTGTTGTGATGGAAAACACCCTCTTATTTTTAATCCACGAACACTTGTCTTAAAATTATTTTGCTCATCAAAAGACTTATTTAAATCTTCTTCGTTATTATCAACATAACTTTTAAACTCATCATCTAATGTTGTATTGAATAATTTATCTTTCTGGTCTTTAACAAAATCTTCCAAATCTTTTGTTAAATCATTAAATTCCAAAGAATCGTATTTATAAGCTAAAAAACTCAAAAATTGTGTATATTTTTCTAATGATTTAGACATTTCCCATTGTTTTACGAATTCATTAAATATGAAAGTATTTTTATCTTTTATTATACCTTCAGGTGAAAGAAATGAAACACATGCAAATTTTTGACCAGCAATCGCTCTATCTTCGTCTAATAAATCGACGTATTTTGAATTTTCAGCCCCATCCAAATTTATTTTCTTTTCCACTATGTCTGATGGTTGTGTCATATTATTGTTATTATTTATAATTTTTTAAGTTTTTATTATTATAATATATTTATTTTTTTCTTATTATTATTTATAATATGGAGTTATTACACGGATTAAATTTAGCTGAATTAGTAAAAAGAGCCATTAAATATTTAGTAGAAGGTATTATGGTTGCGCTAGCAGCTTTCTTAGTACCTGATAAAAAACGTACCTTAAATCTTGACGAAGTTGCTCTAATTGCATTATGTGCTGCTGCTACATTCAGTATTCTTGACACATACGTCCCTGCTGTAGGCGTAAGTGCTCGTTCTGGTGCTGGTTTTGGTATTGGTGCTAATCTTGTTGGTTTCCCTCGTTAATAAATAAACCTTAGTAAAAATATAAATAATGTTTTTGAGTTAAATATTATTTATATTGTTGGGATAAATTCCCAATCTAATTCATTACAAATTTGTTTCCATATATCATCTTGTTCTATTCGTTTTTCTCTATCTTTTAACATTGGGAAATAATCTAAAAATTCTATTTGATCTAATAATTCGCATAATTTGTATATTGTATAATAATAATTTAAGAAGTTTACTCTATCATCTGGACAATACTTAGCATAAGGAGCTTGTATTTCCATAAACAAATTACATAAGGTTTCTTCTAATTCTGGGCTCATTATAGGTGGTTTAATACCTAGTTTATCCTTTATAAATGGAATATGTTCATAATACTTATTATATCCTAATTTTTTTAAAATATCTTTAGCTTTTTTATTTGTTATTTGGTCTAATGTAATCCTTTCCTTTTTAATTTGCATTTTAATATTTTCAAGGACTTGGTCCGGTATTTGTGTGGTTTCTTTTGCTTGAAATTGTGCCAAAATTTCTCTAAAATGATTTATTCTTTTATATGCATAAAAACATAGTTCTTTAGGAGGTTCTTTATACGAAGATTTTTCGCTATCAACTAAGTATTTAACGGTAGTATGACATTTATTACAAATTAATATACCTTCATGTTCAACTGGTATTAGCTCACCAATATTACATGTTTTACATATAGTTGATACATGTATATAATTATCTATATTAATGTATGAATCATCTATATTTATAAAATATCTGTTAACAAAATTTTTATCATTAATATTTTTATTTAAAGAATTAGTATTTTTAATATTAAAAAAATTATCTATACAAGTTGTTTGAATATTTCCTTCTGATATATTTTTTTTATCTTCAAAATAATCAAATATAATATTAGAATTAGTTAGATAATAATCTTTTTCTTTTTTTTTAATATCCTTAATTTTTTTATTAATATTAGATAAATGTTCCTTTATTTCTAGATACTCTTCAACATTTAGAGTGCTGTATTCTTTATTTTTTTGCAACTGATTCTTTAATTTAGTTTTTTCTTTTTCCAATAATGGAATTGTATTTTTTTTATCATTTTTAAAATTATCTATAATTTCATTATGTTTAACATCTAATGTAATAGTTTTTTTAGTGTTTGTAAGAAATTTTTTTGTATTTTTATGTTTAAAAGTTACCATATTTAATATAATTACTTTTAAAAAATATTTAAATGAAAATATTATTACATTATAATTTTCATTATATATTTCGTGTTTTTATACTAATGTTTTTCTATACATTTTGTATGGAGTGTGAAAATATTTATATTAATAATAATAATTTAAATTTAGATACAATTAAACTACAAAAAATGGCTTTTATATATAATGCTATTGAATCTGGTTGGAAGATAAGTAAGCAAAAAGATTCATATATTTTTTCTAAGAAACATGAAGGAAGGAAAGAGATTTTCTTAGATGATTATCTTAAAAACTTTTTAAAAGAAAATTTTGATATAAATAAATTAAAATAATTTTTAAAATTATTTTCTTTAGCATATATATAAAATGGGAGGTGGATTAATGCAACTCGTCGCTTACGGAGCCCAAGATGTTTATCTTACTGGCAACCCGCAAATTACTTTCTGGAAGGTGACTTACCGTCGCCACACCAACTTCGCCATGGAGTCTATTGAGCAGACTTTCAATGGCCAGGCTGATTTCGGTCGCCGTGTAACCTGTACCATTAGCCGCAATGGTGACCTTGCCTACCGCACTTACCTTCAAGTAACTCTTCCGCAAATTGACCAAAGTCTTCAGGATAGCGGACCGGTATATGCTCGCTGGTTAGATTTCCCCGGTGAGCAGCTTATTCAGTCGGTTGAGGTTGAGATTGGTGGCCAGCGCATTGATCGCCAATATGGCGACTGGATGCACATCTGGAACCAACTCACTCTCTCCAAGGAGCAAGAGTCTGGCTACAATAAGATGGTTGGTAACACCACTCAGCTCACTTACTTAACTGACCCCGACTTCGCCGCCGTCGATGGTCCGTGCGATTCGACCGCCCCGAAACAGGTTTGTGCTCCTCGTAACGCGCTCCCGGAGACAACTCTTTACGTTCCTCTTCAGTTCTGGTACTGCCGCAACCCGGGTCTTGCTCTTCCGCTTATTGCCCTTCAATACCACGAAGTAAAGATTAACCTTGATCTTCGCCCTATTGACGAGTGCCTCTGGGCTGTTAACGAAATTGATGGGTCTGCTTCGTCGCCTAAGGTAACCAAGGCCTACAATCAGTCCCTTGTAGCTGCTTCGCTCTACGTCGACTATGTTTTCCTCGATACCGATGAGCGCCGCCGTATGGCCCAAAACCCGCACGAGTACCTAATTGAGCAACTTCAGTTCACTGGTGATGAGTCGGTTGGTTCATCGTCGAACAAGATTAAGCTTAACTTCAATCACCCGTGCAAAGAGCTTGTCTGGGTTGTTCAACCGGATGCCAATGTCGATTACTGCTCATCGCTTGAGGCTAATGAGCCGCTATTCTTGACTCTTGGTGCTCAGCCGTTCAATTACACTGATGCCATTGATGCTCTTCCGAACTCCATCATGGCTTTCGGTGGTGAGAATGCCACTGGTGCGACATCGGCCTCATTCATCAATGCCTCTGGTCTCTTCCAAGATGCTGGTGCCGCTGATGTTTCCGCCACTAGTTTCTATACATCGGGTCAGTTCAAGGACAGCGGTGAGGCTGGTTCGTCTGGCTCAAATGTTTCGGACGCCGGTACATTCGTCCTTGCGGAGACCGCCCTCAATATGCACTGCTGGGGTGAGAACCCGGTCGTAACCGCTAAGCTCCAGCTTAATGGCCAGGACCGCTTCTCGGAGCGTGAGGGTACCTACTTCGACCTCGTCCAGCCGTTCCAATCGCACACCCGCTCACCGGACAGCGGCATCAACGTTTACTCGTTCGCCCTTCGCCCGGAGGAGCACCAGCCGTCGGGCTCGTGCAATTTCTCGCGCATTGACAACGCGACCCTCCAGCTTGTCCTCTCGAACGCCACTGTTTCGGGCACCAACACTGCCAAGGTCCGTGTCTACGCTACCAACTACAATGTCCTTCGCGTCATGTCTGGTATGGGTGGTCTTGCCTACTCGAACTAGATTTCTTATCTAGTTTTATTATCTAATTAATAATAATAAAAACAAAAAAATAAAAATAATTTTTAAAAAATACTATTTTTATTTACATATAATAACATCTTGACAACAACTATTAATTATTTAATAAATAATTATAAATAACAATATAAAAATATTTATTATAAAGAATATATAATATGCAAATTTTTGTTAAAACGCTAACTGGTAAAACAATCACTTTAGATGTTGAGCCATCCGATACAATCGAAAATATAAAACAAAAAATTCAAGATAAGGAAGGTATTCCCCCAGACCAACAACGACTTATATTTGCCGGTAAACAATTAGATGATGATCGCACGCTTAGTGATTACAATATTCAAAAGGAATCTACTATACACCTTGTCCTAAGATTACGTTAAAATAAAATAATAAAATAATAAAAAATTATATTATTATTCAAATAAATACAAAAATTTATCATATTTATCTGTGATGCTTTTATAAGATTTAATGTAAGATACGATATTAGGCCTATTATCATTATAGACTATTTCATCTAAATTTGAAATTATTTTAAAATTACATTCATCTTTATAATTATTATTTATTGCTGGTGCAATAGTTTCATTTACAGAAAGAGGTTTATAATAAGTTGATCCGTATGATCTGATATGTGGAGATATATAAGTAGTACCTATAATTGGTTTAGTTAATAATATATCAGCCTTATCTTCATTTACAGCTGTTTCTTTATTATCATATAAAAAATATGTCATTAAAGAAATACAGCTTACTTGAAGACCAATTAATCTTAACATTCCTACGTTAGTACTATTCATAATATATAACATAATATAATATTTTGTTTATATAATTATACTAATTATTTTAAAGATTGACACTATTGTTAAATAATTTGGCCATATTAATTACCTCGGGTTTATTTTTATCTTCATTAAATAATTTATAAATTAATTCATCATCTCTGAATCTTATTGTATAATTTTGTTGAATTTTATTTCTACCTATTCTACCCATTGCTTGTATACATTTTTCTTGTGTCATATTAGACATATCTTTACTTATATAACCATGAATAAACTGATAATTCGTTCCATATATAAAATCGGATGAAGCTATAATTAAATATAGTTTTTGTTCTTGTGCCAGATATTTCATAATTTCAATATAACTATCACTTTTATGAGACATAAAAGCACCAATACCCATCATCAATAATATTTTCCACATATCTTCAACATCATCAATTAGCATAATTTTTTCAATAATATCGTCATCTATATCAGACGCGAATGGTATTTCGGTATTCACTATTTTGTTAAATCTAGATAAATGTTCATTAGTATTAGGAACATATTTAAAATCCAATTGTACACATTCTATACATTTTTCTAACTCTTTTATCTCATTTAAAATACGCTTCATTTCTGGCGCGACTCTACCATCAGTCATTTTTTTTTCTTTGTCATCCTCCTCCGCAGTGCCATCTTCAAATGATTTTTGTAAAATATTTATTTTATTTTTAACATTATTATTATATTTAATTATTTTTAAAAGCTTTTCTATAATTTCATTGGGAATATTAGCCTCTTGCAAACAAAATCTAGCAATTTTATCAACATTATTTGTCATGAAAATAGTAGGCCCCCCAGTTAGTGTATGAGCATCATCGGTAACAATATGGATATTAGATCTATAATATTGCTTCGTATTAATTTTAAAATGATTATAAATTTTACTCCAATATTCTGGTAAAATATTAGCTAATAATTTTATATAATATATTTTAATAGTTCCCATAGAAATAGAATCTACGGAATCAAAATTATTTTCAAGAGAATATAATTCTGATTTAAAATATTTATTACTATTTATATACAAAATAAACTTGATACAATCGTTAAAATCAATATATCGTATGAGCGTCTTATATTTTTCACAATGTTTGCTAATTTTAATTATTTCATCATAATTGTTACTTAAACAATGTGGCATTGCAATAAATCCTTTTTTATCTATTAATGAAATACTTTTATTACAATCATAACTAACTATTGTATATATCTCTGATTTCTCAAATTTACATTTAAAATCAGAAATTGTCTCTTGCATCTCTTCAAATTGAGGCAATGTTGCCGAGGATAACACAATATTTGGTATTAAATTTTCTTGCCAATTCTTTTGAATAATATTATGAAATTCGTGTTCAAAATAATCTAATGTAATAGTGGGTTCATCCCAATACAATATAATATTTTCTCGCTTATTAAATGCTAACATATAATACATAGCTGGTAAATAAGATTTGATATCACTTATCATAATTTCTACTTTATCGCCGACTGAATTATCAACCTTTCCTATCCCCCCCGTTCTTTTGTTTTTTGTGTAATCTTTTGCAGCATAATAATGTAATCTAATGTCTTCAGCGCCATTACATCCAAATGCGAATGCTACTTTTTTTTGTAAAGAAATAGCATATTTAGCCAATGATAATCCTACGTGGCGAGCAGCACATAAAAATATAATTCTATATTTTTCTGATAATCCAAGTGGAGACATAGTTTTACCAGTACCAGTTGGGGCAATATATTGTATTAATTTTGCATTTGGATATTTACAATATGTAAATAACTCTTTCTGATGATTATATAGTTTGTCGTCGTTATAATGAAATATATAATTATTTTTTTCTATAAAATCTTCTCCTCGTTCAATAAGATTTTTTAAACTAACATATTTAGATAATGAATTAAGTAATAATTCTATTTCTATTTTGAAATTTTTATTAAATAAACTTATACTATATTTAATTATTTTACTGATAGAATAATAATAAAATAACCATTTGGTATTTTTTTTTTCTTTATATTTTAATAAATTTTTAATCATGTCGATTACAACAAATTCAATAATATCTTTTTTATATTGATTTAGTGATTTATCTGTGTTATTGAATCTTATAATATCCGCTTTTTTAATATTAACATTGTCTATATTTTGTTTCTTATGAAATTTATAGTTATATTTCTTATAAATTTCAAACAGCTCATTTTGTAAATATTTAATGTAAATATAACTATCCAGTTGTTCAGTAAACCCAATTTTTAAATATGCCATTAATGAAATAGATTTATTAACACAAATATTAACGTTATTAAAACCTTTTAATATTAAATTACATATGTATTTTTCTCTCTCTGTTATCGGGATTTCTATACTATTCCATTCAGTTTTAGTTAATTTATTTTGATTGAAATTCATATAATTTTATAATAGTAGTGTATCATAAAATTATAATTTTAAATCAATTTAAAATTGATTTAACAATATAGATAAATATCAAATAAATGGCTTCAACTAGAAATTTTTCCAAAATATTTTCAATTGAAGGTAATATTGGATCTGGAAAATCTACAATTATTAAAATCTTAAAAGAACATTTTAAAGAAGATGATAGAATAATTTTCCTTTTAGAACCAGTTGATGAATGGAATACAATTCATGATAATGATAACAAAACAATCCTTGAAAATTATTATGAAAATAAAAATAAATATGCTTTTACATTTCAAATGATGGCTTATATATCACGACTTTCTCAACTTAAAAAAGCTCTTAATGATGGATATGAATATATTATAACGGAAAGAAGTATTACAACCGACAAACATGTTTTTGCAAAAATGTTATATGATTCTGGAGAAATAGAGAAAATCGAATTTGATATATATAATAAATGGTTTGAACATTTTATTGGTGATATTCCAGATATAAATTATATATATATTAATACTACGACAATTATTGCAGAGTCGCGTGTTATTCAGCGAGGTCGGAATGGTGAAAATAAAATATCTTTTGATTATTTACAAAAATGTTACAATTATCATAATAATTGGCTCTCTAATATAAGTAATGTTCTAGAAATTAATGGTAATATTAATATTAATGATGAACCTAGTTATATTGAACAAATAAAAGATTTATTTATTAAATACACTAATATAAATAGTAATAAATTTTACACACTAACTTTTGATGGTGGGAGTCGAGGGAATCCCGGGCCTTCGGGGTGTGGTTATGTTATTTATAATAACGCCAAAAAAATAGTAGTAGATGGTTATAAATATTTGGGTATTCAAACAAACAATTATGCAGAATATATGGGCATTATTTGTGGTTTAGAAAAAGCAATAGAGAAAAATATTACACATCTTATTATTAAAGGTGATTCAAAACTAGTCATTAATCAATTAAATGGTACTTATAAAATTGCTTCTCCAAATCTATTGCCATTATATAATAATGCTAGTGATTTATTATCTAAAATAAATAAGGTGGATTTAATTCATATAAAGAGAAATATGAATGCGGCAGCCGATAAATTAGCAAATATCGCAATTGATAAAATGTAAATTATAGCATCAATTACGTAATAATTTAAGATTTATTTTTTTTTCTCCCTTATATGATAAAAGATCATGATTTCTTGTGGTTGTAGGAAATAAATCAAATCCATATATATCTTGAAGTAATAACCATTCAAATATTCCACCAATATATATATATATATTTGAAAATCCTAAGCCTAGTAATTGTTTATATTTATCGTATACTTTGTTATCAGATGAATTCGAACCATATATTATTATTACTTCTTCAAAATTACCTCTCTCTATTTGTTTATTTAATATTTTAACTTCGTGGTTAACATCTAATGTATTCTTTATTAAACATTCTTGATCATCACTAGTTAATGTATTAATTATAATTTTATTAGTGGTTATACTTTCTTGCATATCTTCAAAATTAATACGTTTAATAATTAAAGAATTTCCCATTAAATTAAATAAAATACAATTTTTAAATATTAATTAAATTTTATTGTTACTTCTACTTTTTCTTCTTTTATAGTTTTTGACGCCGATATCGATAGTTCTTCGCGTTTTTTTCTAGTTTTTGAATTATTAGTATTTGTGTAAATACGACGCTTAGAAGTACTATTACGATTATTCATATCTTTTTCAATATCATTATAATTATTATTTATGTAATCAATTATTTCATTCTCCATTGCCCATTTAAAAAAATTCAATTGTCCTATTGTTGTTTGTACCAATTTGTTTTCTTCATATGGAATATTTATTCTATCCCATCTACAAAATGGGTCAAATCTCTTTTTTGAATAAGCTTTTAATTTTAATTTATAATCATTATATACTTTAAATCTACCACCATCTTTTAAATTATAAACTGTGAATTTCTGCTTAGCAAAATTAGTTACAAACCAATCAACAATTCTTAATGATATTGGTGATTCACCATTAATAATTTTTAACATAGTTTCCAAATTATTATCCTTATCATAGAATTCAAGTAAATTATTAAGTAATAATGTGTTTTGAGTTATATATGAGGTCATTTATTTAAAATAATAATACATTCATTTTAAATACTTATTATATAAATGATGTAATTAAAAATTTGAATTTTGTGGTGTTAAAAACTGCTGTTGATTAACTATTACGTCTATATAACTTTTATCATTTAAAAAGGGGTTATCACATACTTGTTTAATTAGTTCTCTTTCGTTTAATTTGTCGTTAGCAATTTCTCTTTTTGTAATACTATCGCTATTTTCTACCTTTTGTTTTATGTTTTTAATATTACTATTAACTATATATATATCTTTATCTTTTTTGTTTGAACGTTCGGGTTTGCTACCATCACTCCATTTATAAATACTCATTTTAATAATAATATATAATTAAAATAATATTAATACTAATATATGATGTATTACATTCCTAATTTAATTAGTAATTTAATTAGTAATAAAAATATACAACTATCTGTTATAGGTATTTTTTTTATACTATGGTTTTTTTTTCTTGGAAAAAAATGTCCCTGCGGATATAAAAATGTTAATAGACGTAAAGGATGTTATCGTTTAGAAATATTTGGTGTTCAAACTAATCATTTATACTTTTTTGCTTTTTTAGGTTACTTTTTTAGTGATTATTTTTATATCATACAGAGTGCTGGTATATTATGGGAGTTATTTGAAATGTATTTAGATAAGAACGAGAAATTTGCTTTTTCAATAGGTGGATGCTTAGCTAAACAAGATTATAAATTATCAAATGAATGGTATTATAAATATTTAATTACAGAAGGTAAAGAAAAATATCTTAATCCAATTGATCGATTATTTGGTATTAAAAATTCTAAAAAACACGGATGGCATGGGTCTATTGCAGAAATATTCGTTAATTTAATTGGTTTTGGTATTGGTTCATATATTCATAAACACTTTAACATGTATGAATATAGTTCGACTATATTTATTTTTATAATTATTATTGTAGAATTATTATTGTAGAATTATTATTGTATAATTATTTTCAACTGATTTAAAATGTATTTATTAATTTTTATTAATGAATTCTAATTTATCAATAAAACGAACCTTTTATATTTCTTGTGATACTTTCGGTGGATTCAAAAGAACAATCGAAATAAATGATTGTAATAGCATACAAGATATAATCAATCGGATGATTTGTTTGCTGGAACAATATTTAAGTAGAGAGGATTTATATAAATTGAAGGAAAAATTGCAATCGTTAAAACATTTATTCCATATTCATGATTATGATTTTGGATATATGTTATTAAATGATAAAATATACTACGTATGTAATCATGGATGTGGTGAAAAAAATTGAAATGGATTTCATGATAATAGTATATGGCATTACAGAATGATGGCTGGAAAAATATATATTGCGTCTATGAATATGCGCGGGAAATGGGCAGACCCAATATGTGATAATTATATTAAAATAAATGTTACTAGTGCTCAGGTTAAAAAAAGTAAAAATAGAATTCATTTTAGTCCTATGACTGAGATTCAAGGTGGATATAATGGATATTGGAACTTTGAAAGTTATTGGCAATCTGGGAAAGTGTTTGAAAATATTCCTATCGAAACTACAAAAAAATGGTGGAGAGAATTAAAAGAACCTAAACGAAGATATCCGAAATCAAAAGGGAATAAAGTTTTGTATGCATTATTTGATGATAACGACGAAAAAATGGATTATGTAACATCGCGAAAAAAAGTATATGTTCCACAATATTATGATTTGATAAAAGATAAAGATATTATTGAAGAATATAAACAAATATTAATGAC
>MDSV01144482.1_pt1 | contig 11680 bp, 10 predicted proteins | sample 810851 | NCBI WGS metagenome assembly MDSV01 (sample SAMN05326640, study PRJNA326480) | marine metagenome | isolation source: seawater | place: Atlantic Ocean: North East | collected 2012 | reverse complement strand
CTAGTATTTGATAATTTAAATGGCTTTTTACTATCCCCTTTTAAACCAATACTAGTAGCGTTTATAATAATATCACTATTAGATATATCATAATTTAAATAATCTTCACCTATTAAATTTGTATTTGGAAAACAATTTTTTAATCTATTTATTAATTTTGTTAATTTATTTTGATCTCTATTTATTATTCTTAATTCTTTTAATTTAAATGCCTGTAAAGCAAATGATATTGCCATTCCAGCTCCACCTGCTCCAAAGATTGAAATTCTTTTATCATGTATATCATTTTTTTTTTTTAATAAACCTTCTACAAAACCTAATCCATCAAAGTTATTACCAATTACTTTATTGTTATCAAACTTTATCCAGTTTACTGCTCCTGTATGAATAGCATTAGTTTCAAGCTTATCACAATATTTTAAAACTTCTATTTTGTGAGGAATAGTTACCGTTAAACCTCTAAAATTTTTAATTTTTTTTAAACTACTAATTACCAATCCTAGGTTCTCTCTATTAACATGAATAGGAACCATTATCGCATTAACATTTCTTTTAAAAAATTCATTGGAAAAAAGAGTTGGTGCCTTTACATGATCAATCGGATCTGCAATACAACCGAAAACATGTGTTGTCGAATTCAATTTATTTCTCTACTTTTTTTTTAAAAGACATGGAAAGTGAATTAATACAATATCTTAATCCTGTCGGTAGAGGTCCATCATTAAAAACATGGCCTAAGTGAGCTGAACATTTTTTACAATGTACTTCAGTACGAATCATAAAAAAAGATTTGTCTTCATTTATTCCTATTGAATTCTCTTGAAATGGCTTAAAAAAAGAGGGCCACCCTGTACCAGATTCATATTTGGAATCGCTAGAAAAAATTATGTTTTTACAACAGATACATAAGTAATTACCTTCTTCTTTATTATTCAGTAATTCACCTGTAAATGGTTTTTCTGTTCCATGTTGTTGAGTTATTCTATATTGCTCAGGTGACAATTTTTTTTGTAAATCATTATTTTTCATATAATTAGATAATTCTTAACATTTTTAAAATAAATTGTGAAGAAATCATTGATTAAAATTTAATATTAATTTTCTCATTTTTATAATTCTTATAAAAACAGTAATCCAACACAAAATGCCAAATAACCATGAAATCACATAGGAATATTTATTTAATATTAACATCAATACAAAAAATATAATTGTTTCAAAACCCTCTGTAATCCCATCAATATAGAAAAAAGATTTCTTTTCTTTTTTTTTTAAGTAATTTTTATTTTTTTCAAAAAACCAAGCTGAGGCTAAAAATGTTGTGCCTGTGCCTACAAAACTTGAGAGTAAAAAAGCATATGCAACACTATTTTGATTATCAATTATTATAAAACCGAGGGGAAGAAGACCATAAAAAATAAAATCAAAAACTATGTCATAAAATCCCCCAAGATCAGTTTCTTTTGTAAGTCTAGCCAAAGATCCATCTAGTCCATCAAAAAACCTATTAAATAAAAAAAATACCAAAGCAAGATAAAAATGACCAAGGCAAACGAACCAGAAACTGATTAAACCTAAGAAAAAACCAAAAAACGTTAATTGATTACTCTTTATTCCAATATTAATAAGTTTTTTAGCTAGAATTTTTAATAAAGGTTCTGTGAGACTATTAATTCTTTTATCAAACACTTTAAAATTATTTTGGTAAAATAAATAGTTGCTTAGGGTAAATCAAGTTTGGATTATTAATTTTTTGTTGATTTAATTTAATTATATCAAAATATTTATCACCACCTCCAAGTCTTTGATAAGCAATTTTCCATAAAGCATCCCCTTTTTGGACAACAACTATAGTTTTATCATCAGCTACTTTTATTACATTTCCATGTAAGTTTATATAATCTGTTGCTATTAATTTTCCATTTTTATCAACTAAATCTGCTATCAACTTTTGTTTACCTGTAATTAATTGATTAGGTATACTTATAGACCATTCATTATCAATAATTTTTCCAAAAAAAATCTCTTTTCCAGAAATTCTAGCCTCTACTTGAATTCCATCTATGGCATAACCTGTTAAAATAATTTGTTTTAAATTGATGTCATTAGTAAGTGTCAATATTGATATTTCTGGTTTTAAGTTACTAGGTAACTTTTGATTTTTTAATAACTTATTTTTATATACTCTTTTTTCGAGACCTGGAGCCTGAATTACTTTAGTGCCGATTCTATCTTTTGAATTAATAATAGCCACTATAGGAATTTCTGATTTATTTTCATTTACTTTTATTGCAATTACTTGTTCAGTTAAAATAACTTTATTATCTTTTGAAGTAACTCTAAACGCTAATATGTGTTCCCCACCCCTGAGTGCTTTTTTTGGTACAATTACAAATTCCCCAACTTTATCACTTTTAGTTTTAGCAATTACCTCCCCTTTTAAAATTATTTCAATAAGTGAATTTGGGTAAACTTTTCCTGCAACTACTAATGCCCCTTCTGGTGATACTCTTATAGTACCAAAGCTAATGACTTTTCTAACACTTTTCTTTTCGATCTTTACTGGTTTAGCTTCTACAATCTCGTTTACAACTGGAACCAAAACATTTTTATCTTCATTATTGTTTGGTTGATAAATAGCAACAAAAACAGCGACAATAGCTAGAGTTATTCCAATGAGTAAAAAATAAATGGTTTTAGACAAAATTTTAATCTTTCAGTATATTTAATATATAATACATTAGTACATTCCCAAGTCAAAGTGCTTAAGTTTTATATTAAATAGGTAATAAAAAAATGAAAAAAAAAATTTGTGTATTTTGTGGTGCATCTTCAGGTTTTAAAACCACTCATTCTAAAATAGCTAAAAATGTTGGAAAAATCATAGGAAAAAATAAGTTTGATTTAGTTTATGGTGGTGGTGGATTAGGATTAATGGGTTCAGTAGCTTCCGGAGCAAACTCTGAAGGCGCAAATATATATGGCATAATGCCAAAATTTTTAACAAATTTGGAAACTCCGATGAATGATATTAATTTAACCATAACTTCATCCATGCAAAGAAGAAAAGCCCTTATGTACAAATTATCATCAATGTTCATAATCTTACCAGGTGGAATAGGTACTTTAGATGAATGTGTAGAAGTTTTGACGTTAATCCAATTAAATCAAATTAAAAATAAACCTGTCATTATTTTTAATTATAATGGTTACTGGAATTCTCTTTTAACTATGTTTAAAAAAATGATTAATGAAGGATTTTTAAAAAAAAAAAACTTAAATAATTTTATTGAATTTAAAAACTTAAAAAATTTAAATTGTTTTTTAAAAAGTTTTTGAAAATTTTTAAATAAAGAGATAATAATTACTTATATATAATTTATACAGGTACGAAAATGATTGACTTATTAAGTATTGCCAGAGCAGAGGCTAATGGAGATGATTTAAAAGAACTATTTTCTAAAATGTTTAAAACATCTGCTATTAGACCCAAAGATTTTCCAAATGCAATTGTTTGGGAGGGAGGTAACTTTGACCATAATATAAAACCTATTGCTCACTCCTTAACTGATGCTTATGCCTTAATAGGTACAATTGCTGCCATAGATATACTTGGCCTTCCTTTTTATGCTGTACCAATGTGGTCTCAAATAAGACACGACTTAAATCTAGAGCCACTAAGTTGGTTTGGAAACATGCCAGTTACCTCAATTAAATGGTCTACTGCAGGTGATGCGTACGTTAATGATAAAAGTGGAAAAAAAGTAGTAGTTATGGGAAAGTCTGGAAATGCACCGTTAAGAACCCAAGCTGGTGTATTCTGTAATGTTAGGCCATATGGACCGATTACAGTAGTTAGATGTATGCCTTGTCTACCTTATTCTCAAAACAAAAATAAATTCAATATAAATGATAAAACTGGAATTATTCACTCGGAAATGAATACACCTGGTATTCAAATGGCATATGCTGGGAGATTATTTTTAAAAATGGTTAATGAGACTGGAAAACTAGGTCGAATAGCTTTTAAACCCACTCAAGCTATGGAAGATGGTATAAATGCAGGATTAATAACCTGGTTGTTAGAAGGTACTAAGTTTAAAGTTGGACGCAAATGGGCTGTAAATGCTTACGAAGAGCATAAAGAAAATATTCAAAAAATTGTAAAACTTCTACCTGCTGATTTCAAATCGGGTATGGATAATTGGACAGGATCAATTGAACAACATATTTCAGATACCAATTACGGTTTATTACTATGGGACTTAATTGAAAAAAAAGAATCCATAGTATTAGCTACTGATTTAGATGGTGATCGACTAACAGATCTTCTTGCAGATGTATCAGATCCATTAAGAGAATTTGGAAACAAGATTCTCAAAAATATCGGCTCAGATATTAAAATGGAAACTTTATGGAATGAAATGGGGTATACAACTGGTAATGGCAGAGATATGACCTCAATTATGCATAGAATGGATGGGCCACCAATACATGAACAAACACTCGGTTCTGCAGATGCAATGCTTTTAAGGTTGTTAAATGGAGATGAAAGTATGGATGGTACAAAAAAGCCTTATGATCCAAGGATTCATTTTATTTTAATAAGAGATGCTTATTTAGAAGCCAATCCAGAAAATGAAAAACTTAAGAAATGGTTTGAGAATGTATTAGAGACTTTTGATTCAATCTATGGAAGTAATAGACCTAAATTTTTAGAAGGTTACAAAGTATTAAAGGAAAAAGTAAATCCTTGGTAATTCAAGAAAGCTCTTTTTCCAACCTAGAAAGAATTTGACCAAGATAATCTAGATCTGAGGCAAAACATAGCCTTAAGTGACCTTCTCCAGACTTTCCAAAAGCAACACCTGGAGCTAAACCAACTTGTGTTTTTTCAATTAAATATTTTGCAAAACTTATAGAATCATTCATGTTTTTAATTTTAAAAAAACAATAAAAGGCTGCATTTGTGTATGGTAAATTAATTCTCTTCCAATTTTTTGTTTTCTCAAAAACAAAATTTCTAGAATTTTTTAGATCTTTTTTCACTTTACTAACAATAGGCTTATAATTTAGTAAAGCAAAATGAAAACCCTCTTGTAAAAATTCGGGAACACCTGTAGTAGAAATTTGAACTAATTTTGCAACATGTGGTGCAATAAATACAGGATGTGTTATCCAACCAATTCTCCAGCCAGTCATATTAAAGCTTTTTGATGATGAGTTTATTACAATCAATTTATCATCTGGTTTAGAAAATTGAAGAAAACTCGAAGATACATTTCTATCAAATACAATCTGATGATAGACTTCATCAGATATCAGCCAACAATTTTTCTTTCTTATATGTTTTAAAATTTCTTCTTGTTCATTTTCAGTTAACATCCATCCAGTTGGATTACTTGGACTGTTTATGAAAACCATCTTAGTTTTTTCTGATATTGAAGAACATAATTCTTTTATATCGAGTTTCCATTCATCTTCTAATTTTAAATTAACTTCCTTAATCTTTCCTTGTCTAAGAATTACAGAAGATCTTATATTTGGCCATACAGGTCCTACTATAATTACCTCATCTCCTTTTTCAATTAACATATCACATATGATTTTTATACCAAGCATACCACCTGTAACTAAACTATGATTTTCAGGAATTGTTTTTATTTCAAAAACATTATTCATATAATTTGTTAGAGCCTCTCTTATTTTTGGTAATCCATTTTGATACGTATAAAAAGTTTTTCCCTCTTTTAATGATTTTATCGTTTCTTCGTAAATTATTTTCTCAGTTGGCTTATTACCCTCTCCAAACCAAGCAGCATAAACTTCTTTACCTGTATCCTTTGAATACTGTCTTCCATAATTAGCTATTTCCATAATTGGAGTTTCTTTTATCCCCAAAACACTTTTACTCAACATATATCACTCTTTGTTTTTTATAAATTCTTTCAACTTATCTAATGCAAAACTTATTTGTTTGATATTCTGCCCACCAGCTTGAGCCATATCTGCCCTTCCTCCACCTTTTCCGCCACCTAGATATTTAGAAAATAAATTAACAAGTTCGATTGCATTATATTTTTCAATATTATTTTTATTAACTGTTATTACTGACGATACTTTTTCATTAAATTTTGAAATAATGCAGACAATATCTAATTTCTTAGACATCAATAATTTTTCAGCATAAGGTTTTAGATCTCTAGGAACAAGATCTTCGTAAATTTTTGATTCAAATTTAATCCCATTTAAATCAACAATATTATTATCATTAGTTTGTATCAAAATTTCTTTTTTTAATTTATTAATTTCTATTTTCAACTTTTCTTTTTCATTTACCAATTGATCTATTTTATTAATAATTGTAGTAGGTTGTGTATTTAATTTTTTAATAACAATATCTAAAATTTCATTTTTTTTCTTGTAATAATTTATAGCACTATTCCTTGTTACAGCCTCTATTCTTCTTACACCTGAAGATACACCAGTTTCTTGAATAATTTTAAACATTATAGCCTCACTTGTTTCTTTTAAATGAGTTCCTCCACATAGTTCAACTGACCACGCTAACTTTTTATTTTTACTCTCTCCACCCATTGAAACCACTCTAACTTCATCTCCATATTTTTCACCAAATAATGCAATGGCTCCATTTTTAATAGCTTCATCAGGTGTCATGATTTTAGTTTCAATAGTTTTCTTTGATAATATTTTTTCATTAACTAAAGCTTCTATCTCATTAAGTTCATTTTCATTAATAGGCTTGTTATGACTAAAATCAAACCGAAGCCTTTCTTGAGTTACAAGAGAACCTCTTTGCTTAACATGTAAACCTAATTTTTGTCTTAAGGCTTCATGAAGTAGATGCGTAGAAGAGTGGTGTGAGCTTATCTCAATTCTTTTATTTTTATCTATAATTAAATTACATTTTGTGTATTTCTTTGCACAACCTTTGGTAATTTTAACTCTATGTAAAAAGACAGTTTTGTTGCTACTAATAATTAATTTTTTACAGTCTAATATTTTTCCTTCAAAATCATCAGATTGAACTATCCCTTGATCTCCTATTTGACCTCCAGACTCAGCATAAAAAACTGTCTTATCAAAAATCAAATCACCTAGTTCATTGTTTTTTAAACTTTCAATTAAATTACCATCTTTTATAATTAATTTTATTTTACCTTCTATTTCTTGATTATCATAGCCATGAAAGATAGTTGAATTTTCATTGTCCAGTAACCTTATCACTTTTGGATCAATTGCTTGATCTCCTGATCCAACCCATGATTCCCTAGACTTATTTTTTTGATTATCCATTTCTTTTTCGAATTCTTTTATATTTACATTCCACCCATGACTTTTTAACACGTCTTGAGTGAGATCTAAGGGGAATCCATATGTATCATATAATTCAAAAGCTTTTTTTCCGGAGAAAGTTGAATTACCTTTTCTATTATTTATTTCTCCATTTAGCATATTTATACCCCTATCAAGAGTTTCTTTGAACTTTATTTCTTCATCTTTAATTGTATTTTTAATAATACTTTCACCTTCAATTAAAATGGGATATGCTTCACCCATTTCCGAAATCAAATGTTTAACTAAATGATGCATAAATGGCTCTTTACAACCTAAAATATTTGAATGTCTAATAGCTCTTCGTAGTATTCTTCTTAGTACATAACCTCTCCCTTCGTTACTAGGCATAACTCCTTCTGCTATTAAAAATGATGATGACCTTATATGATCAGCTATAACTTTATGAGAAGTAATTGTCTTTTTATTTATATTAGTATTAGTTAATGATGACGATGCATTAACTAATTTTTTAAATAAATCAATCTCATAATTATCATGAGTCCCTTGTAAGACAGCAGTAACTCTTTCTAATCCCATACCGGTATCAATACTTGGTTTTGGTAATTCTAATCTAGTTTCCTTATCAATTTGTTCATACTGCATGAATACTAGGTTCCATATTTCTATAAACCTATCACCATCTTCATCAACTGAACCTGGTTTTCCTCCTTCGATTTTATCACCATGATCATAGAATATCTCTGAACATGGGCCACATGGTCCTGTATCACCCATACTCCAAAAATTGTCGTTAGTGGAAATTTTAATTATTTTATCATCTTTTAAACCTGAAATTTTTTTCCATAAGTTTTCTGCGTCAACATCTTCATGATAAATAGTAACTAATAATTTTTCTTCTGGTAAGTTAAAAACTTTTGTCAGTAAGTTCCATGCTAAATATATTGCTTCTTCTTTAAAATAATCTCCAAACGAGAAATTACCTAGCATTTCAAAAAATGTATGGTGCCTTGCAGTATGTCCAACATTTTCTAAATCATTATGTTTACCACCCGCCCTAATACATTTTTGTGACGTTACTGCCCTAGTATATAATCTTTTTTCTAATCCTGTGAACGTATTTTTAAACTGTACCATTCCTGAATTTGCAAATAATAATGTAGGGTCATTATCTGGAACTAAATTACTTGATTGAACAATTTCGTGATTGTTTTTATTAAAGTAATTTATAAATTCATTTCTAATATTATTTAATAATAAGTTTTTCATAACAAAGATCTTAAATATATTTAATTTAATTATTTTGTTATGATTAAAGCAAGTTTTTGTAAATTAAAATATTTATTTATTTTTTTTCATCTTGAGGGTTTACTTCATTATTCATCATAATGTTATCTACTAAACCTGAATTACTTCTAATTTTTTCTTCTAACTCTAATGCCGTATCTGGATTCTCCTTTAAATACCTTTTTGCATTTTCTTTTCCTTGACCTATTCTTTGTTCATTATACGAAAACCAAGATCCCGATTTTTCAACTAAATTTGCTGCAACTCCTAAGTCTATTAATTCACCTGTTTTTGATATACCTTCTCCATACATTATGTCAAACTCTACTGTCCTAAATGGAGGAGCAACTTTATTTTTTACAACTTTAACTCTGGTTTGATTACCAACAATATCTTCTTTATCTTTGATTGCACCAATCCTTCTTATATCAAGTCTAACTGATGAATAAAACTTTAATGCATTACCTCCTGCTGTAGTTTCTGGGCTCCCAAACATAACACCAATTTTTAATCTTATTTGATTAATAAATATAACTAGACAATTTGATTTTGAAATTGATGATGTCAATTTTCTTAAAGCTTGACTCATTAAACGAGCTTGAAGTCCCATATGAGTGTCACCCATATCACCTTCAAGTTCTGCCCTAGGGACTAAAGCGGCAACAGAATCAATAACCATCACAGAAATAGCTCCGGAGCTAACTAATGTATCTGCAATTTCTAAAGCTTGTTCACCTGCATCTGGTTGTGAAATTAAAAGATCATCTATATTAACACCCAATTTTTTTGCATATGCTGGATCCAAAGCATGTTCAGCATCTACAAACGCACATGCTCCACCTTTTTTTTGTGATTCTGCAATAGCATGTAATGCCAATGTTGTCTTACCAGAACTTTCGGGACCATATATTTCTACTATTCTTCCTTTTGGAAATCCACCTATTCCTAAGGCTATATCTAACCCTAATGACCCACTTGAAATAGCTTGTATATCAAAATTTTGATCGTTTTCACCCAGCTTCATAACAGAACCTTTACCAAAGTTCTTTTCTATTTGAGCAATGGCTCCATCTAAAGCAACATTTCTATCTTCATTATTCATAGAGAATTCTAAAACCTCAGCTTTCATGCTAATATACCTCCTTATTTACATATACAATCTTTCTTTTCAAGAAAAATTTAATTAAGTATATTCATGTTTTGTTCTTATGTCAATATATGTTCTTATTTTGTTCTAATAATTACAATCAATCATCTTTATGAACACGTTCCATTTTTTCATGTCTTTCTTGAGCTTCTAAACATAAAGAAGCTATAGGCCTGGCCATTAATCTTTTAATTCCAATTGGATCTCCAGTTTCTTCACAATAGCCATATGTGCCCAAATCAATACGTCTTAGTGCAGAGTCAATTTTATTAATAAGTTTTCTTTCTCTATCTCTGGTACGAAGCTTAATAGAAGCATCGCTCTCCACTTGCGCCCTATCAGCCATATCAGGTCTTTGCAAACCTTCTTCGGAAAGATCATCTTTTGTATCTATAGCCTCTTCTAATAACTCTAACTTCCAATTCAAAAGTTTTTTTCTAAAAAATTCAAGCTGAAATTCGTTCATGAAATTTTCAGTTTCATTAGGAATATAATCTTCTGGTATAACCATTCTATTTCCTAAAACTCCAGTTTTATTTTTCTTCTTAGGATTTATTTTTTTTTTAGTTATAGAATTCATAGTATTATACCTTATATAATTGTGTATGATGTTTTATAGGCAAAGTTTAAAAAACTTCAAGAAAGATTTTTAAATTTAATTAATTTTTTTGTTTTTTGTGTTTTTATTAATCAATTGCATAAAAAAAATAACCAAATTTAAAAATTGTAATTAGTTGTTTTTAATTTAATCAGTACATTTAGAATATGAATAAACTTTTAATTCAACCACCTGACCATACAAAGATTGATTTTAATAAAATTGGAGTTTTAATTGTAAATCTAGGTACTCCAATAGGCACCGATTACTTTTCTATGAGAAAATATTTAAAGGAGTTCTTAAGTGATAGAAGAGTTATTGATATATTCAAACCTTTATGGTGGTTAATTTTAAATGGTCCAATTTTAACCTTTCGACCATCAAAGTCAGGTAAAGCTTACAAAAGAATATGGAACAAAAAGAAAGGTTCTCCTCTTAGGTATATAACTGAAAGCCAAGCCAAAAAATTAAAAATATATTTTAAAAATCATAATTCTATAAAATTAGATTACGCAATGAGGTATGGTAATCCCTCTATAAAATCTAAACTTGAAAATTTATTTAATAGTGGATGTTCAAAAATTTTATTGATGCCTCTTTATCCGCAATATTCAGCAAGTACTACGGCTTCAGTCCAAGATGAAGCTTACAAGTGGCTTTTAGAAAAAAGATGGCAACCAGCAATTAGAACTGTTGCACCTTGGTATGATGATAAAAATTATATAAATATAATTTCTAAATCTATAAAAAATTCATTTGATAAAGATGGTAATCCTGAGGCTTTAATTATATCTTTTCACGGTGTTCCAAAAAGGTATTTATTAATGGGAGACCCTTATCATTGCCATTGTCAAAAAACAGGTCGATTAATTCAACAAAAATTAGGTTGGAATAAAAATAAATTTTACGTATCTTTTCAATCACGTTTTGGTCCTGAACCTTGGTTAAAGCCATATACTGATGAAATTATTATTGAATTAGCAAAAAAAGGAATAAAAAAAATAACAATTGTATCGCCAGGTTTTGTCACAGACTGTCTTGAAACACTTGATGAACTAAAAAATGAAGCAAATGAACTTTTTATAGAAAATGGAGGCATAAAATTAAATTATGTTAGTTGTTTAAATGATAGTAATGATGCAATTAATTTTTTTAAAAAGCTTATTGTAACCAATCTATTAGGATGGGGTAACTTCAAATAAAAAACTAAGTGTTATTTACTTTTTTAAAAATTTTTGTATATTTACGTTTAAGCGGGTATTGTGTAGTGGTAAGACCTTAGCCTTCCAAGCTAATGACGCGAGTTCGATTCTCGCTACCCGCTCCATCAT